>Ga0180007_10001843_pt1 | contig 26788 bp, 19 predicted proteins | sample MM_PC_MetaG_FD_121122 | JGI IMG/M metagenome (GOLD analysis project Ga0180007, IMG submission 121122) | Groundwater microbial communities from the Aspo Hard Rock Laboratory (HRL) deep subsurface site, Sweden - MM_PC_MetaG | ecosystem: Environmental > Aquatic > Deep subsurface > Groundwater... | reverse complement strand
TTATGGCATCTTTTATGCATTTTCTTTGCTTCTTCTTCCTCAAGTAGCTGAGGCTACTATCGTCATCAGAATCAACGAAAATGCTATAAAATCTATCCATAATTAACTCATTTCTTATTTCGCAACAAGTCTACTTTCTACTGGGGAAGATCGTCTTTAAGAAAAGTTTTTCATCATCCTCGACAAATGGGATAACGTATGCATATTGATTAATTTCGACAATCATTGGTCCAAGATGAGTTATAATTCCAGTACTGGCTCTCATAGTTCAATGGATAGAACAAAGGTTTCCTAAACCTTCGATCCAGGTTCGATTCCTGGTGAGGGCACAACCCACAATCGTCATTCTTGACATGCGTCGCTATAGTTTAATTGGATAAAACGCGGGCCTCCGGAGCCTGTAATCTGGGTTCAACTCCCAGTGGCGACACCAAAAATCAAAATATCATCAGAAGTAGCTAAATTCCTCTTTGATTTTCTCCGACAAAAACACTTTCATTAAAGATTGATAGGGGACATCTTTTTTGTTTGCCAAAACCTTTAAAGAGTTAATGACCGACTCTGGCAATCTAACCGAGATCGATTTAGTTGATAATTTTAAATTGGGAAACTTAGGATTAACAACTGCTCGAGACCAATCGATGTACTCGGTGGAGTCATGGGTGAGCCAAAACTTCCTCTCTTCGGTTTCGGTGGTAAATTTAGGGATTTTTTTTAAGTTTTTCATATCGCTTCCTTTCTCTTTTGTTTTGATTTCTAGTAGAAATTATTCTGATCTTTTTATTTCTGATGGTAAAAACCATAAACAATTTTTTCTGCCCATTAGTTTGACCTAATACTTGATACCTTTCTTCTTTTGATGAGTGTTTAAGATCAAAATTGATGATTAATGGTTCATTAACAAATACCTCTTCGCTTTCTTGAGCTGTAATTTTATGTTTGCTGAAGCTTTTCTCAATATTACCTTCATCCCAATCAAATCCCTCAACCATATTTAAAATCTGATTTATTTGATCAGGAGTCATTGTATATTATAGTAATATACAAGAATCAATATGTCAAGACTAATTGTTTGGACAAGAACTCCAGAGTGGCGACACCTTTTTCTCGCTCTTGACATTTATTCAATGTATTTATAAGATATGTACATATCAGACTTAAATCTATTCATAATTAACTAGTTTTTTATTTCGAAAGAAGTCTAATGGCTAATTATCAAATTAATAGTTTTGAATGGGATGAGAGCAATAATAAAAAAAATTATCAGAAACATGGCATTACACATAATCAAGCAGAAGAAACTTTTCTTGATGAAAACTTACAAATCATCGATGATATCGAGCATTCGCAACAAGAAAAAAGATTCGTTGCTATCGGAAAGAATTTTGAAAAAAACATCATGTTTGTCATTTTTACCATCAGAAATAACAAAATACGGATTATCTCTGCCAGAATAGCCAACAAAAAAGAAAGGATGGCTTATGAACAAACTTAAAAGAATACCTAAATTCAAAAATGAAGATGAAGAAAGACAGTTTTGGTTAACTCATGATTCAACTGAATATGTTGATTATTCCAAACTAAAAAAAGCCAGTTTTCCCAATCTTAAACTAACTAGTAAACCCATCACTATTAGATTGCCTCAAGTTCTAATTGATAGAATTAAAGTTAAAGCTCATCAAATGGATATCCCTTACCAATCTTTAATTAAACAAAGTCTATTTCAAAGCTTCTCAATAATTTCTTCATAAATAGACTTGTAGCAAAATAAAAAACATCCAATTTAGACACCAATTTTTGCACTTGAACATATAAAACCTAAGTCACTGGATTAATAACTGTTTTGACAATTTTCTCAAAAAACGTCTCGTCTTGTGTTCCGTTTGACTACTCAAAAAATATTCTGTTCGAATCTTGACTCACAATTATTTTTTGAAGATTATTTGTGTGAACATTATCTGCTCTCAATCCTATGTATAGTGGACGATCTACCTCTATTGTTTCATCATAAATATAGTCTCGTACTTGAGACATACTACTAGGTCCAGAATTAAATTCTACAAAGGGTTTTCCTGTTGTCGAATCAACCAATACAACCTCAAACACATAATATGAATCGCTATTTGTGAGTACATGAAGATGATCTCCTGGACTCAAGTCTTGAGAATAAACTTTATTTTGTGGGCGGTCATAGACAAACCTTCTTTTTTCCTTTTTATCCATTATTTCCATTTCGGTTTTTCTATTTGGACTTCTGCTAACCTGCAATTGTTGCAAAATAGGAAACTCAAAATTACCTACAATAGGACTTACTCCAATACCAATGAGATCTTTGTGTATTAGTCCTGGATCAAAATTCAGAATCTGCGGACCTGATTGAAGTTTGGCACAAACTTGATATTTGATAAGATAAACTTTCAACACATAGTATGAGTGAGATGTCTGCAAATGGAGATAATCTCCTGGCTTAAGGTTTTTTGTTGTGACCCAACTCAATGGCTCATCATATTGGATTGACGACTCTGTTTCACTCCTAGCAGAGTGATTTGGGGGTTGGTCTCGATGACGTTCGGCTTTTTGCTGTGTGCCTCGACCACCAAAAGACGCAGACGTTTCCCTTCCAAAACCCACAAAAGGAGGTAGTGCATCTCTGTCCTGCAAGGGCGTTGACTGCTCTTTGGTCAACCTTTCATAAGCGGCTGTCAATAATTGGCTAATAATCTTTAGCTCCCTCTTTAAGTTTGGGAAATCTCGAAAAAGATCGGGATGATATCTGCGTTGAAGTTGCCTGTAGTTTTCCTTAATTACAGCAGTATCAGCATTTTTATCCACTCTCAATATTTGATACGGATCGTGGTAATTAAGATCTTGCCAAAATTCATCGATTGATTTTTTGACTGCGCGTTCTTTTTCACTCAAACTAGCTTGCATTATCTGTACAAATCGATCCACTAGAGCCTGGCGATCTGCCGGAGTGGCATTTGGTCTAATTGCATTTTGAAAAACTTCTTCACTTACCAGTCTTGTTAGTGCGTCACGAGATATTTGGCTATTATTTTTCCCATCAACTTGAAGAAGAATAGCATCAAAACTTGGATCATTTTCCGGCATATTCAGAATTTCTTTTCAAAATATATGAGTAAACTCCATATTCACTTCAACTGCTCCATTTCCTCCTTGGCGTAGACCACCGTTTCCAGGGCACTGCTGTAGCTAAACAGCTCATCCACATTAAACAAGATCTCCACCTCCCGCTCGGCGTCCTCGCTGGTGGCCGAAGCATGAATCAAGTTATACTGCTGGCTCATGCTAAAATCGCCCCGAATCGAGCCGGCCTCGGCTTCCCGACCCAAAGTGGTGCCCACCAGCTTGCGCACCACCGGCACGGCGTCAATCCCCTCCCAGACCATAGCGATCACCGGCATGCTACCCATAAAACTCTTGAGGTCGCCAAAAAAGCTCTTGGCTTTGTGTTCCTGGTACCACTCGGACAGCTGGGCATCGGTCAGGCTGACCATCTTCATGCCAATCAGCTTCAAGCCCTTGCGCTCAAACCGGGCGATAATCTCACCGATCAGACCCCTCTGCAAGCCATCCGGCTTAACCAAAACTGCGGTGCGGGATGTTTTCATTTTTTTCTTTCTGATGTTACTTTACATTGGACCACTTCATCTTAACATATTTGTTTGACTTGTCATTCTCCCCCGCCCAGGCGGGGGGGAATCCAGTGATCACAGTTGTCACCCTGGATTCTCGCGACTGACTGAAGTCAGTCGCGAGAATGACAAGTAGAGGTGCGAGGATGACCAGCAGATGTGTATTTATCAAAATCCGCCCGATTTTCAAACGGCCCAATGATGGCCAATCTTAACTCCCGTTCCTTGATCAGCTCTTTGGCTAACTCTTGGACCTGGTCAATACTGACCGATCGAATCATATTCATGACTTCTTCCGGACTGTGAACTGATTGAAGTAGTAGCTGTTTCATGCCGTAAAACTGGCCCACCCCCCGACTATCCTCCAGAGATAAGACCAATGAGCCAATACTAAACTCTTTGGCTAAGTTCAACTCCTCTGCCGTCACCGCCTGCTGACCACTGGCCAAATCTTTAAACAATTGAATAATTACCTCCAAAGCCTCATGAACTCGAGCCGGATCAACCCCGGCCGAAGCCCCAAACACTCCTGTGTCATGGTTAAAATCTGTCTCGGACCGAACGTAGTAACACAACCCCCTCTTCTCCCTGACTTCACTAAATAATCGAGAGCTCATATTACCACCCAAAACTACTGCCAGTACAGACAGCACATACCGCCGCTTGTCACTGACTTTTAACCCCGGCCAACCTAAACTCAAATGGGCCTGTTCGATCTGGCGACTATCCACTACCAATCTCTTCTGTCCCAACACTGGCTGAGGCTGATGTTGCTGAATCCAATCCCTTGAGGAAATTTGATTAGCCAATCGATCTTGGCAGTTTTTGGCAAAAGCCTGCTCAATCGACACTAATGTGGCTGGATGATTCACCACTTTGGCATGACCGGCAATCACTAACATCAGATTGTCCAAGCCATACCACTCATGCAAAAATTTTTCAAAATCACCCTTGGAAAAAGCCGAAACAGTTTCTTTAGTCCCTATGATGTTGTGGCCTAAACCTGTGTCCTCAAACATCAGTTGATTAAACAACACATCCACATACTGCATGGGTGTGTCGTGGTACATGTTCATTTCTTCAATGATGACGCCTTTTTCTCGATCAATATCTGCCTGCTTGAGATTGGGTTCAAGCATCATATCGGACAACACATCCAAAGCTTTTGCCAGATGTTGGCTGGCCGATTTAACGTAGTAGCCAGTGTATTCTCTGCCAGTGAAAGCATTAAATTCTGCCCCCATTACATCCACCGCCCCTGCCAGTTTTTGGGCCGTCGGATAGTTTTTGGTACCCTTGAAAACCATGTGCTCAAAAAAGTGAGCAATACCCTGTTGAGCCTTGGTTTCATAGCGCGAACCAGTATTCCCTAAAACTAGAGCTGTGACGGACGCCACCGCAGGCATGGGAATCCGCAACACAGTTAAGCCAGAATCCAACTCAACTTTTGAAAAATCCAACATTGATTGAACACTTTTTTTCACTAAACCCCCCTAATAGACTTATAGCGAAATAACGAAAATATTATAAAATCTATCCATAATTAATTCGTTTCTTATTTCGCTACAAGTCTTTATTACATTTTGTTAACCACTGGAATACCCAGCACATGCAGACCTTGTTTCATCACCTGGCCCACGACTGTAGTTAAGAGTAACCGCCAGGCTGTATCGGGTTCAAGACTCCCCACATCAGAAGTAGAAGAAGTTGGTGTAACCTGATGATGAGCATAAAAAGTGTTGAAGGCCGAAGCTAGATCAAAAATGGCCCCCGCCACGATGTGAGGGGCATTTTGTTCAACAGCTATGGTTAAAGCATCAATATATAAAGCAATGTATCGCAAGGTTAACTTCTCGTCTATGTTGGGTTGGTATTTTAAGTATGATTTATTGTCAAGCAATGTATCAATAGATTTCGCAATGTATGGATTGATGTCAGGCTGATGACATAACTTGGACCAAATGCTTTGAGTTCGGACATAGGTATATAGCAAGTACGGTCCACTGTTACCCTGGAAGCTGAGCGAATCCTTGAAGCTAAAGGCTATATCCTGCCCAATCGACGACTTTAAGAGTGAGTATTTAACGGCCGCTAGACCAACTATTTCGGCAATTTTTTCTTCTGATAAAGCACTAGCCGTTTTTTCTTGTCCATCCTCTTTTTGACCAACCTTAACTTGTTTAATCTTCTCCAGACTGCGTTTTTTGGCTTCGTCAAGTAGCCACTCTCCAGTTAAAATTTGGCCAGTTCGACTGGACATCTTGCCCTCCGGTAGTCTGACCATAGCGTGAGAAAGATGAGTGGTTTTAACGGCTAATTCTGGTTCAATTAAACTCAAGGCTTTAAGCAGAACTTGAAAGTACTCATCAATCTCATTGCCTGTAATGACAATTGATCGATCATAAGCAAACCGGCGATACTTTTCTGGTGCCAAACCCAGTTCCTTAGCTTCGTAGGTAGGTAAGCCCACCGAATTGATAAAAACTCGATTGTGAAGACCATACTTTTCTCCAGGGAAAATGACCGCTCCCTGGCTTTTTTCAAAGACACCTTTTTTAAGATATGCCTTGACCAACTTCAAGCCGAACTCACCCACCAAGCTTTCAAAATAGTATTGATCAAACTTGGTACCCAATCGCCTATACATCACTTCAAAATACTCCAAACTCCAAGCTCGTCCTTGCTGGTAAAGGGTTTTAATCTGCTCATAATCAAGTTTTGAGTCTTTAAGAAATTGACTATAATCAACCTGAGGTTGCCAGGTCTCTTTTTCGACCAAATCTTCCTGACCTGCCAAGTAAGTGGCATAGTTAATCGTCTGCATATCTTTCTGAGCCACTTGGTCATCTTTGTAAGCAGTCGCTCCTAAAGCATAAGCTTGACCCAGAAAATGAATTCGCTTAGACAGAGATAGTTGGCTTAATTTTTCAAAGGCCGACCGCCAGTTGCTTGCCTTGGGTGAATCAGCATGCAACTTATGTATCATGCCCCAAATACTTTTGGCCACATGCATGCCCACATCTCCCTGATAGCAGGCTCTCTGGACCTGGGCTCCTGCCAGTTCATACAATCGGCTAATAGCCTCTCCAACGCTGTTGTTATACAAATGGCCAATGTGGAATTCTTTAAAGGGATTGGGATCCGTGAACTCTACCACCACTTTTTGCCCTTTCTGGGTCTGGGCAATCATTGGAGCCCCTTGGCGCAGTATATTCGTCATTTTGGCGGTGTAGAACTCGTCCGCAAGTGAGAAATTAATGAAACCCGGACCAGCCACTGCTACTTGGACGATACTAGCCTCAGTTAACGATTTTTTTAGCTTTTTAATTTGGGTGGTGATAGCTTCGGCCAAAGCTCGTGGCGAATTGAGATTGTCACCCATTTGTTTTTTTTGTTCAACCAAAAGTTGGCCAAACAACTTCATCGCCACATTGCTCGTCCAATCACCGTGACTCAAATTGCCGGGTCTTTCGACCACCCAAGCTCCTGTTTGAACTTGGATCTTATCAAAACCAAGATTGTCTAAGGCTTGCAGAATGATCTTTCTGATGACTGGCTTCATGCTGTTAATTATACAGCACTAATTGATACAGAAACTAGCTAAAGAGCTGACTATTCTGATTAACATTTGTACTCAATAGGTTTTTGGCATTACAACGAAATCATATATCTATATGGCTATTTTTTTGTACTCAATACTAGGCTTTATGACAGTCGTTGTTTGGTCTTTATTCGGCTTCAATTTGCAAAGCCAAAAGAACTTATTTATTCGCTCAACCTAGGATTTAAACACCCAAAGCAACTCAGTTGGGGTTGATTCAAGTTGCACTAACATCATTTTTGGGAGTTTTATTTCCATGTGGGTCCATCATCCTTGCGCGCACTTGTCATCCTCGCGTGCACCTGTCATCCTCGCGTAGCGGGGATCCAGGGGATGGATTCCCCCCGCCTGGGCGGGGAGAATGACAACCCCAGAAGGAGAATGACAATCGCTCACAATCAGAAAAAATGTCCCTGCATTAGACTGCAGAAATTCAAAATCCGAGTCACAAATTCATTTTTTATCTACCCAATTGTTCATTTTTTTGTTTCAACTTAAGCAAATCATTTAGCTGTTTGGTGAGCAAATCAGCTTTTTAAGTATTGGTGTTTGTCAGTTTTGTTATGTTGCCGACCTTGCTATGTTGCTAAACTAAACGTTAATATTATCAATAGTGGTCTAAGTTAACTAAACTAGTTGTTATGTATTTGTTAGAGTACTAACTAGATCAGATATTTAGCTCAAAACAAGTCAAGCTACCATTTATTTTGGATATTTGCCGCCTCTCTTTCCTTTTCTTTGTTTTTGAGTACAAATTTACTTGAGTAAACTGCTATTTTTCACTCCATTTTTGGTTGACAGTTTTTTATTTTTCCCGATTGATGATATGAGACTGCTTTTGCAATAAGGGAAACGGTGACTTGTGTGGCTGGCAGTCTATTATTTTGACTCAATTTTTGAAGAAATGACCACTGCCGTCAAGCAATATCACCGCCAAATCAAAATATCCAGAAGTAACATCAGTCTCTCGTTCAATTTGATACATTAAATGATAGATGCTTTAACCCTATTGATGATATATAGTAACCGCAAAACAAGTTTGGTCAGTTTGACTTGAGTAAAAAAGCGGTAAATTTGTTTTGCGCCGACTATATTAGTCATTGACCAGCCTAATTTGTTGACCATCAATCACTAAATGGATGTCACCCATTTGATCGGTCCTTAAAATTTTTGACCCAAAGACCCCCAAATCACTCACTACTCGATCTGAGGGGTGTCCATAAGGGTTATTTTCCCCAAGACTCAAGACGGAAATTTCGGGTCTGGCAAGTGATAAAAATGAGGGTGAGGTAGATGATTTTGACCCATGATGCGCCACTTTTAATATGTTGACATTTGGTATCAGACCTTCGACCATGAGTGCTGTTTCACCACTGGCTTCGATATCACCCATCATCAGTGATTTAGTCTGTCCTACTGTTAATAATATAACGATAGATCGGTTATTTTGCTGTTCATCTTTTTGTTCAATATTTGGCAGTACATCCAATAACTGTGTTTCGGAAAAGGGGGTGTTTTGAGGTGGTGATCGACTTAAGTCCACCAGAGGTGAGAGGATTTTTATTGAGATATTTAATGACAACTCAAATTGCAGGCCTTTGCCCCCAATTATAAGCTGTTTTGGGGAGTATTCTTTTGTCTGGATCAGAGTTTGAAACCGCCTAAAAACGGACGTTTGTTTAGTGTCACCATTCATTATGAGATAATTGACTGCAAATTGTCTAAATACTGGCTCTAGTCCTCCCACATGATCAGTGTCTGGATGAGTCGCTACTACTACTTCAAGTTGATTGTCCCACCAAGGTATATACTTCTCTAAACACTCGAGGACTTTGTCATCAGGACCGGCATCAATCAGTAGCTGGTGGTTACCTTCCCAGATCAAAATAGCATCACCCTGACCCACATCACAAAAAACTATGTGGGATTTTCCGTCTGGAAAATGACCAACAAATCCTAGAATTACCCCAAGACAGATGCTTAATGTAGCTATAGTTTTTCTCATCTACCACCCTCCTATCTGCATTTTCTTCCCATGATTATTAATTTGCTTCCAGGCGAAAAGAGCTGTGCACCAACCGATATACCACGTCCAAATAACTCGTACCGACCAAGTATTAAAGCTAAGTAACGTCCAAGTAATGTGGCTGGTTTTAGCCAGTACCTGGCTAAAACCAGCCAACCAACCCCTGATTGGTAGGGTTAATAACTTCACCACATCCCACCCAGCCCCTCTGGTCAACATCAAGTGACTACTCAATAACTGGGGTAAATTAACCACCAGCAATCCTGCTACCAGAGTCACACCTATCCGGAATACTCCAGGCAAACACCAGAGAACTAGCCAGCTGGAGACAAAACCTATCCAACTCCACTTGCCAAATGACTGGATTACCAGAGGTAGAATGGCCAGTTGAGCTGTTAAACTAAAGAGAATTGTTTCTCGAGTATACTTAATAATTTTAGATCTGCCCTTCTCTCTTAACCAATCATTATTTAAAAGGGTGGAACTGGCACCAAATTGGTCGTTTCCGCCCATTTCCCAGACGAAAAATCGATTTGTTTGACCAGTTATGTGACTAACCAACAGAATGGCCAAAGTAGCTGTCACCGACATCCAGAAGGCAGACTCCAACCACCAGAGGGGATTTAACCACAGCATCAAAATCACAGTCCAGGCTAAACTAAGTAGAGTTGAAGCCGGTCTCCTCCAGACGTGTTTGGCCAATAGTCTATAGCCGGCCATCAATCCAGATCTGATAATGGCTGGTCTCCACAGCGTCAGACTCGAGTAAATAATTAAAACAAAAACTTGAATCACTAGTTGAGCTCTACTAGACAATTTTTTAATTCTTTTGCTCACCATCTTGAGTAATAAACCCACATGCATGCCCGATGCAGAAAAAATATACATCAGACCTAAGTTTTCAATTCCCTGCTGAACTACCTCTGGTGTAGATCTCACACCACCTAAAACCAGGCTAAATAAAAGACTACCTCCAGAGTAACCCAGCATCCATCTTATTTGATCCAACAAGTTTCGTCGGAGATTCGCCATAATTTGCCACCAACTAGAAAATAGGTATTTTACCGAAACTCTTGAGTAAATAACTGGTTGAATTGACTGGACCATCAGAGTTTTTGGGCCGTTTTCATTGCTATCACTGCTCTCTTGAAGACTGCCAATTACTCTCAAGTACGAACCAGCCGGATACTTAAAACAGTCTGGTAAATAGATCAAAATATGACTTTGGCTCTGCCAACACGATGTCGTGTTTTCTCGCCACAGAATTTCCAGCTCAATGGGTCCGACTGTCAAATTGTTTCGGTATATATTTATTTTCTGCAGGGTACGCACGAGTATTAATATGCCAAAGATCATCAATAGGTATATCTGTAGCTTCATTGGAAAAATATAAACATATATACATGAATGATGCGAAGTGGAGTGGTTAATAACCACACATAGATTGCCTGATCCAAATTGAGTCAAATAGCCACATAAAACCCAAATACTGGACCCCAATTTACAAGCTTAACTGACCTTTAATCTCATTCAATAGATTCTGGCTAATGACTGCCTTCTCTACCAACTCATCCAAACTCGTAAAGGGCCGATTTTGGATGATGTCATCAGCTCGCTTCTCGCCAATACCTGTCAAACTCATTAATTCTGCCCGACTAGCTTGATTAATCGATACTAAGCCCCCGTTCTTTTGATTCTGATTGGCAGTAACTGAACTTGCTTTGAGCTGAACCTGACACCACTCGGCTACTTCGCCTTGAAATTCTCGCTCAGCCTGACTAGGAATGTAAAGCTTACTCCCACCTTTGACGCTTTCTGCCAGGTTGAGTTGCTGAGTCACAAAACTTTTATCGGCAGTTTTGGCTAGACCCCCAGCCTGTTCAACCGCTTCTGCCACCAGACTCCCATTAGCCAGCTGATAGACACCTGGTTTGTTAACTGCTCCGCTCACGTCCACCCAAACCAGATTACTACTTGTGGGTTCAACCTGGCTTGTTTCAAGCAATTGATCATCCTGAATAGGTGTCGTCCATGATTGAACCAACTGTGGTCGATTCCACAACAACAAACCTCCCAACCCCTCGCAGAGTACCCCCAATAGAATAAGTGCTTTCACCTGATTAGATGGAGTTTTTATACCAGATAAATCGAAAGCCTGAGTCTGCCACATGCCCCAGATCATAATCCGCAATTCTTACAAGAAGCGTAACAATCCAGAATTCTAATTATTACAACAAATTCAAAAAGACGCGCCTTGTTAGGACGTTCGCTCCAACAATGTTTTAGCTCAGAGGTTATAGAGCTCTCTCGATGAGTTCAACTCCTATCAATAAGCTCTACTTAGGTAAGATGTGTTGACCTCATACGCTAGACCTGTTGTGTAATAAGAAATGAGTTAATTTGAATAAGATTTTGATTCATTTTCGAGGCAGAAACTTGCGATAGTAGCTAAGCTTACTTGAGTAAGTTTCTAACAAAGAAAATGATCAAAATATTGACAAAGTAACCTTTCACTTATTACACAACAGGTCTAATCACAAGTCGCGCTTTTTTCGTTTATTGACTTCTCAAGTTAAATTTTACATAAGTATTTTATTAATTAATAAATTTAATAAGTCTTGATTTGCAGAGCGTATGAATTAAACACTTCCCAAGTCAGTTAAGCTTAAAGCTTGGAGTTTAATTCGTCGAATGAGCTCACAAAATTGCAATTAGATATTTTCTGGTGCGAATGGCCTGCAAATCAAGAGGTATTAAATTTATTTACTTGTTATTTCTTAAGTTTTTGGTTATTAAAATTATAGTTTTACTTAATCAATTTTCATTTTTGCCACGGTGACAAAGTTGACAATTTTGCCTGGTACATAGATTTCTTTTTTAACCGTTTGACCGTCCAGCCAGTGCTTGAGTTGAGGTAAAGCTCTAGCCGTTTCAAGCACCTTTGATTTGTTGTCAATTTCTGCACTAGACCACTCCAGCTGGGCCCTGACTTTGCCATTGATTTGAATAGGTATGATGATTTGCTCGTCCTGGGCCAATTCTGAGTCTGCTTGGGGCCAGCTGGCCAGGTGAACCGATGAGCATTGGCTGTCCGGGCTTGAGTTTAACTTAGCTTTGGCCTGTTTCATCTGCTGATATATATCCTCAGCCAAAAACGGAGCAAAAGGAGCTAACATCAGCACAAAATTTTCCCAGTCCTCTCTCAAAATCTTATCGGTCTTTTCCCAAACATTGACCAGCTCCATCATGGAGGCAATGGCCGTATTGAACTTGAGCTGGGGAATGTCTTGGGTGACTTTTTGGAGAGTCTGGTGGAACTTTTGCCTGCCATCTTTGGCTGACCATGGCTGGGGATTGCTGGCAATGGCCCGATTGCTGTCCAGACTGCGATCGATTGCCAAGTCGAGATGGTTTGCCAACTGGCTCTCGGCTAAGCCATGGATTTTCTTCAAAAACTTGTAGATGCCGATGACCGCTCGAGCATCCCAGGGTTTATCGGCATCAATTGGCCCCATAAACATTTCATAAAGACGCAAGGTGTCGGCGCCAAATTTCTCGATGACTTCGTCTGGAGTGATGACATTGCCCTTACTCTTACTCATCTTTTTACCATTGGGACCCAAGATCATACCTTGATGACGCATTTTGAGGAACGGCTCGTCAAAATTGAGATAACCTTCATCGCGCAAGAACTTGGTGAAGAACCTCGAGTAAAGCAGGTGCAAAACAATGTGTTCCTGACCAATCATGTAAAAATCAACCGGCGACCACTGTTTGAGTTTGTCCGGACTGGCAAACTCCTGCTCATTTCTGGGGTCAGTGTAACGCAAATAGTACCAGCTGGAATCCACAAAAGTGTCCATGGTATCCACCTCCGGTGTCCAGCCTTTGCCATACAACCGCTCGGTCCGCTCAAAAAACTCTTGGCTTGATTTTAACGGCGATTCACCAGTGGGTTTAAAGTCCACATCTTCTGGTAGCAACCAAGGCAAATGTTCATTTTTAACCGGATGGGGTTTACCTTCTGGATCATAAACAATGGGAATGGGCGCGCCCCAGTATCTTTGACGAGAGATCAGCCAGTCACGGAGTTTGTAGGTAGTAACTCGCTTACCCCAACCTTTTTCTTCAAGGTAGTCCATCATTTTTTCGATCGCCTGATGAGTTTCAAGACCATTCAAAAAATCAGAATTAATCGTGACGCCAGCTGTTTCTTGAATCATCAGGTCTGTATACCAAGAATTGCTAGCTAGATATAACCAAGGGTTTTGAGTTTTTTCAATTGAATCTGAATTATACTGATGACACAGCTCAGCCACTTGATCCCAATTAGAAGCATCCAAAACCAACTCAGTTACTTGACCGGTCTTATTCTTAAAACAAAACCAAATTTCATTACCGATCACCTCATTCCAAAATCCAGCTGTTAATTTTTCTCTAATTAGCTGTTGGTATTGATGATATTTTGATGCAGGAATTGTGAGCTTGCGGGCTTTCTTACCTTCCAAAGCAAAACTGATACCTAACTTTGTCAGTTCTTGATCAGTCACACTATCAACCCCCATTAAATAGCTTCTATACTCAGTTAGTTCTTGATGTCTAACTACTGGTTTGACTTCCAGGTTATAAACTTTGGCAAACTCAAAATCTCGTCTATCATGACTAGGCACACCCACTACTGCTCCTGTCCCAAACCCACCCAAAACAAAATCAGAAATCCAAACGGGCATTCGTTTGTTGGTCAAGTTATTTATTGCATACCAACCAGTAAAAACCCCAGTTTTCTTTTGACCCTCTTGCTGTCTTTCAAGTTCGGTTTTATGACTGGCAGTTGCCAAATACTTGGCCATCTCTTTTTTTTGTTTAGCAATTTTGATTGCCAATTTGTGTTCTGGAGCCAAGACCACAAACGTAGCCCCAAAATTTGTATCAGGTCTGGTAGAAAAACAGGTCACATCTCCTATTGCTCGACCTTGCTCATCCTCAATTTGATAGGTAATATCAATACCTTTTTTCTTACCAATCCAGTTAATTTGCTGTTGCTTGGTGGCTGACGGCCAATCGACTTGATCCAAACCTGAAATCAGCTCATCTTTGTACTTAGTAATTTTGAAGTACCACTGTTCTAGACTTCTCTGAATTACCTGGGTCTCACACCGCTCGCACTTACCGTCCACCACTTGCTCATTAGCTAACACTGTTTGACATGATGGACACCAATTAACCAAACCGGGCGCTTTGTATGCCAGACCTTTTTCATACAGCTTGAGGAACAGCCATTGAGTCCATCGGTAATAACCAGGATGGGAAGTGGCAATTTCACCGGCCCAGTCGTAGGAAATGGCCAAGCGCTGAATCTGCCCCCGAAATGTGTTGATAGCGTCTCGCGTTGTCTGGGCTGGGGGAATACCGGTTTTAATGGCATAATTTTCGGCTGGCAAACCAAAAGCATCCCAGCCCACTGGAAACATAACTTGCTTGCCATTCATCCGCCAGTAGCGAGCCATCATATCCAGAGCCGTATTACTCTCCACATGCCCCACATGCAAACCGGAACCAGAGGGATAAGCAAAAGCAAACAACAGAAACATTTTATCTTTTTTGGAATCAGCTTGACCACCAGCCACATTCTGGAACAAACCTTCATCTGCCCAAAATTTCTGCCAACACGCCTCAATTTTTGTGTGATCGTACATAACTTAGCATCTCTTACTTATGCGATTAGTCACTGTTTTCGTTTTGTTGACCACGAGCATAAGATCCAAAAAGAGCTGCTTTTTTTGACTCCAAAATTATTCATGGTGGATCTGGTTCGATGAGCAATATCAGTAATTTTCATAATTATCAAAGATTATATCAGCATCTTCATACCGAGGTCGAGTGGCATTAAGTCTATTGAGTCTATTGTATAGCTGATATCACCTAAGTTATACTTAATCTATGCCTCGCCTGTCGCCCATTATTCACACCATGACTTTACTTTTAACTTTGGTGGCGACCTATTTGTGGTTGACCACGCCCACCTTAGCCCATTACTCTCTGCAGGCTTTTGCCGGCACCACCCTGCTTTACTTCATTCTCAAAAAACTGGACAACTCTCGCCTACACCACATTGCTCCTGCGCCAGATTCTCTAGAAATGCCCATGATGACTTTCGCCCTGATTCTGATCATTGGCTCAACGGGCCTGAGTCAATCAATTTTCTATCCTCTAACTTATCTTTACCTGTTGTTCTTGGTGATGAGTACCCAAGTCGTGACGGCTGTTATCACTACTCTGGGTTTAACCAGTTTATTTTTTCTGCTGATGCCTATTTTCGATCATCAGCACTTAGCCGCACTCTTTACCTTACCTTTGCTATTGGTGCTTTTTATTTTAGCCAAGCGCCAAAACGAAGAGTTAACTATTGAAAAAATAGCCAGCCAACGAGAACACAAAGCCAAAGAGTTCCTGGCTCAATACGCTCAAGACACCAAAACTCATCTTGATCAAGCTAATCAGGACCGCGACCTGAATAATCGGGAGTTAGTCACTCTAGAGAGCTTCCTAGAAACCTTTCTTCAACCTAAACTTGAGTACATGTTGGAGTTAATTAAAGATGCCCAAACCAGATTGGTACTAGAAGCTCAACTCAAAGTCATAGCCAATCGAGTACAAGAAATCCTGGGTCAAATGGGTGTAAAAACCAAATCAACATCTACTCAACATGAACCTAAAACTTAGCTTGAGGGGGCCGACCCTCAGTTTGATCTTCATCTGTATCGGCTTAGTCTGGCTCGCCTTACGGCTCGCCCCTCCCGCCCTAGCGGAAAGTTTGAGTTCCGACTCTTTCCTAATCACCTTTGGCAACTTCAATATCACATCGGGAGAAAAAACGGGCGGTGGTTATGTCTTGACCGACACGGTTGGTCAAATTGGAGCCGGCCCGTATGGAGAGTACGGAGTTTCCAGCTACTTCTTGGGTGGTGGCTTCCAATACATCTATCAGATCCAGAACTTTAGTTTTAGTATTTCCAAACTGAACATTGACTTAGGTACTTTGAGCTCAAGTGCTTTTAATACTGATTTTCATACTTTAAGCATCACCGCCAGAGGAGCCGGAGGCTACGCTGTCTACGCCTACGAGGGCCACCCCTTGCTTCATGATGATGACGTGTCCACTATTGCCGATACCACCTGTAACTCTGGCAGTTGTAACCAAGTCACAGCCGGTATCTGGACCACACCCGGCATTGGTGGCTTCGGCTTTAATGCCAGCGGTGATGACGTACCGGTAGACTTTGTGACCACGGATTACTACCGCCAATTTGCCAATAACTCCACAGCCGAAGCCATGCAAGCCGTCATGAGTTCCAGCAATATTGCCAGGGTGGCTCAAGCCACCATCACCTACAAAGCCGGACTATCCGGTAGTGAAGCGGCCGGCGATTATCAGACGTATGTGGTCTACGTAGCAGTCCCAGGATATTAAACAAGTTATGACCCTCAGCCACTTCAGCAGAAAACAAACAAGACTTTTTCGATTGAGTTGCTTATTGTGTGGAGGATTAATCCTGTTTCTAACTATTCTCATGACTCCAATCATGGCTCAAAATCAGGGGGTTGACCAAATTAGTCTGGTGAATCTGAGTGTTTCTCCCCCATCTGCCTACCTCAGATTAAAACCGGGCAGTAGCGCCACTCACACCATTACTCTAGAAAACCTGAGCAATTCTCCTCTGACCATCTCTCCAGAAGTGGTTGATTTTAAACCCGATGGCCAAACTGGCGTGCCTCAAGTTCAAAAAACTCTCAGTTTTCCCTATTTAGATATTCCAGAAAGCGGTTTGGGTACATTAACTCTGGAACCAAAACAAACCGCTCAACTAACTCTCAAGTTTAAAGCCCCAGCCGGATCTCAAGTCAAAGAGTACCCCATGACTATCCTTTTTCACCACCAAAATAATGATTTGACCGTGACTTCAGGTAACTCCCAGGCACAAATATCAGCCAGTATTGGCAGTAACTTGGTGGTGCTGGTAGCCGACCGTGATCTGGAACCCCAACTCAAAGTTAAATCGATTCAAGCCCCTTTGATCACAGATACTTTTCAAGTCTTCGAATTTAGTCCTTTGCTTGAAAACGGCCAAGTGTCGGCGACGATAGCCTCAGGCAGTGCTTCAATTAAAAACTGGCAGGGGCGAGTCGCTGTCAACTGGCAAATTTTTCCAGATGTAGTTCTGGGCCAAAGCACTCGTCAAGCTCAAGCCCTAATTGATATCTTAGGCGACTCGCCCCGACCCGGAACTTTTAAATTAAAATCCAAGCTTTGGGGGATCCACTCAATTCAAGTCAGTACCACTCACCAAAATCCAGAAGGGGCGATGGTGATTGATTCAACTCAAAGTCGGTACTTTTTAGCCATACCAATCATACCTAGTCTGATTTTGATCTTATTAGGCATTTTGGCTGTTTACATCAAGTTCATTAAACGATAAGCCCTTTGTCATTTCCCCCGCTCTTTGTCATTTCCCCCGCTCTTTGTCATTTCCCCCGCCCAGGGGGGAATCCACTGGATTCCCGCTAACACGGGAATGACGGGTAACGGCGCGAGGATGACCAAAACATTGTTCTTGAGTAACCTCATGCTTGACAAGCATAGTCAAAAACTTCAAACTGAATGCATGCAGATTTGGCGTCGTCTTTTGGTGGTAGCGGTGTTAGTAATTGGATTTAGTACGGTCAGTTTAGTCAACAGAATCAGATCAGCCAGTTTGACCAGTGTTTCGGTAACTCTCTCCAACTCCAGGCATTCTTTTAATGGTCGATTAGCGGCGGGTAATACTGTTGGTGCTTCCAGCATCATCATCAACACCACTGCCGGCGCCTATGCTTCCACCGACTCAGCTCAATTAGTCCAAGGTGATAGTCTGGGTATTGGAGGCACGGGTAACATCAACACCTACACTGTCACCGATGTAGTCAGCACTGGGGTCATCAATATTACCCCAGTCTTGGCAAGTGGTGATACCGAATCGGGCGATGTGGTTATCTCCACTCAATCGGGTACTTTAACTGCCCGTTTAACTACCGCCAACGCCGTTGCCAATGGGCGCTTTAGAGTCTTAATTCCAGCCTTACCCAGCAACACTAATGCCAGCGATGGCATTCCAGATCAAGGTTTCTTTGATTTCTCCGCCTCCACCCCAAGTGTAGTATGTCCTAGTGATATTTCTGGTTACGACTTTGTAGCTGGCACAGCTACAGCTTCGGCTGTGACACTAGCTACTCTAGAATACCATTCTTTTGAGTGTGCCTATTCTGGCGCGGGCGCCATTGGCAGTCCTTTTGATGGCACCACCAATGGTTCTATCGGCATTGGCGCCACTAATCCCTTGATCAATCCTGCTCCCAAATCTGGTCACTTGAGCGGTACGGCCGATACCTACAAAGTCATTATTCAACACCTGGATTCTGCTTTTGCTGTCAAGGACACTACCTCCATCTCGATTGGAGTGATTGAAGCTGTCAAAGTCACAGCCGCAGTTGAACCCCAAATCAGTTTTAAGATCACAGGTGTGAATGCCTCAGTAAACAATCGTTGCGGTACTACCACAACTTTTGCCACTACTGCTACTACAGTACCCTTCGGTTCTTTATCTATTTCTGGCTTTGCCAACGGTACTCAAAATCTGGCCGTTTCAACTAATGCCGTCCATGGCTATGTTGTCACAGCTATAGAAAATGACCAGTTGGGTCTCAATGGAGCAACGTGTACGGGAGATCCTTGGAATCCAACTGCCAACTATAGTTGTATTCGAGATTCAGTAGGAGATGCTAGCGCCATGACTCACACTGTCAGTGATGAATGGAGTGCAACTACTGTCAAGGGCTTTGCTTACTCCATGGAAGATGTTAACGCCACCAATGCTGAACCTGCTTTTGAGTACACTAATAACTCAACTTGCACAGACACTGCTGATGGTGGCACTTGTACCGCCTGCGATGGTACCGGCGACTGCTTCCGTCAGTTTGCCGACGCCGAAAATTCTCAAGCCGTGGTTCGCATTTTTGGATCAGATGGTGATACAGTCGCAGACAACGACAACGTCTTTGTCTGTTACCGAGGTATAATTTCTGCCACTCAAGCCGCCGGCAACTACGAGAACTACTTAACCTATACCGCCACTGCCACTTTTTAAGGATTAAATATGCAACTGCCTGCCCAATTCAAACAAAAACTCTTTCTGATGTTAGTCGGACTGAGCCTGGGAGTCTTGGCTTTACATAGACCTGCCTCTCCAGTTTTAGCCCAATCTCTAGAAGAATTAAGTCTGACCGCCATCCCTACTCGTTTGGGCGATGACGGTCAACTCCACGCCAAACCGGGAGAAAAAATTCAAACCTTAGTCAAAGTTCAGAACTCCAGTAATCAAGACATGACAGTGGTCACCAGAGCTCAAGACTTCACTCTAGATTCAGATGGAGCATCTCCCCTGCCCATCGAAGGGGAAGTTTCCAATCGCTGGAGTCTAGCTTCTTGGGTGGTCTTGACTCCAAGTGAGCAAGTCGTATCGGCCCATCAGACTAGAGGTGTGAATGTGGTGGTCGAGATCCCTGAGGATGCCCTGCCAGGTGGTCATTACGCCATGATTACCCACCGCCCCGTTTTTGGTGATTTGGAAAGCCTAGCCACTGGCGAAACGGTTGATAGTGGTATCACTCAAAAAGTTGGCACCTTGCTCTACGTGATTGTGGACGGACCCATCAGTGAAGATGCTTTTGTCCGCAACTTAACTTTTCCCAAGTTAACCGAGTATGGACCGATTGATTTCACTTTTTCCATTGAGAGCATGTCTGATGTCCACATCAGACCTCAAATTACTGTCGAACTTAAAGACTGGCTAGGTCGTAGGGTTGACGTGGTCCAAATTGAAACCAAAAATATTTTTCCTTTATCCAGCCGCGACTTTGAGGGCCGATGGAACCGAATCTGGGGTTTTGGTCGCTACACGGCTCAATTAACCGCCAGTTATGGTCAATCTGGAAGACTGGCAGTGGCCACCACTCACTTCTGGTTCTTCCCAGTCACCTTAATGATCGTAGCCCTAATTATTTTCTTGACTCTGGTGGCTGTGTTTATTGCTGTCAGACGCCACATCCTCCATCGTAGGGATGACCGGTCCAGCACCATCGCCACTCTGGAAAAGAAGATCCAAGACCTCGAATCCAAAACTGACCAACCATCCCCTGGATCCCCCCCGCCTGGGCGGGGAAGATGACGGAGTGAACCGCGGGAATGACAATTGATTTTCCTGTATGATTAAGTCATGAAAACTTGGCTTGCCCGCTTTCCAGGTCTGTGTTTGTGGTTGGGGTTAATCCTTTGGTTGTTTGGCCACTTGGTGGTACCGATTCAAGCGGAAACTTGGGGTGTCAACCCTGGCGAAACTCTGACCACCAACCCCAAAGATAGACGGGTAGATGTCACCGCCACCATGCCCGATGTAGTACCACCATCCACTCCCATTTTGATCACCCCAAAAAATAACGCACTACTTAGAATCAACCAACCGGCTTTTTCTTGGTATGGCAGTACGGACAATGTTCAACTCAGTCACTATCAAATTTGGCTAGACGGCATACTCTGGTTTGATAACCTACCTCTCATCTCTCAAACCACCGCTAACTATACTTTCACCTACTTGGCCAGTGATGATATCTACCAGCTGACTCCTAGTCAAAGTTTAATCGATGGCCTGCATACTTGGAAAGTCATCATTTTCGATACTTCAGACAATTCAAATCAGTCGGCCACCTGGTCGTTCACCATCGATACTCAAGCACCTGTCTTAGTAGTAACTCAAGTCGGTAGCAAAATTGTGGCCATTTCTTCTCAAGACGAAAGCACTATTCCCACCAGTCCCATTCAACTTGTTGAAAACGAACCAGTTCTCAAAGGTACGGGTGAAGCGGGAGCCCTAGTCCATCTGGATGTGATTATTCCTAAACACAATAATCCCACCTATTTATTTACCATTGGGGCCGATGGCACTTGGCAAGTTGATCTGCCGATGTTGCCCAGGGACATCGAGATTACTTTGGTCTTTATTATTACTGATCCAGCCGGCAATGTCGGCATTTTGTCTGGTCTTAAGTTAATAATTGTCACTCCGACCATAGCTATACCTGCTACCCAAGTCACTCCAGCTCCTTTTTCTAAATTTCTGCCACCCTCCATCGTTGAACGCTTGCCTAAAGTTATCATTCCCCTGCTTTCTCCCAGAGAACTCTTGTTTCAAACTGGTCGGCTAATTATGGGATTACTTCCGCCTGGTATCCAGGATTTCTTAGTGGCCAGCTCTCTACCCATCCGCCAGTTCCTTGAACATCAACCCTGGTTACCTAATGTACTAGCTCTGATAGCTCTGATTTTGCCGGTCTTGATTGGCACACTAACTTTAGCTAAACAGTTTGGCCTGAACATTTCTCCACGTAGTTTGATCGAAATTTGGCGAGGTTTAGGTCTCTGGCCAGATTTCCACCCCCAAGGTTTGGTCATCAGCAGTCAAACTGGCCAAGGTCTTGAGTTTGCCAGTCTTAAGTTAAGTGGTGAAAATGACCGCCAAGAACCGATGACTATGACTAAAATTACCAACCAATCGGGAGTCTATGACCACTTCCGGCTCCCAACTGGAGAGTATCGGGTCACGGTTGGGCAAAAATACTTCACTTTTCCCTCTCTCACCAGACGAATCGAACCGCAAGGTGTGTTTGATTGGTACCAAGGAGGTAGCTTCAAATTGGATGAGGCAAGCTTGGAGCCAGGCTTAGTCATACCTCTGGATATCCAATCCGATTTATCTCCAGCAGACATCAAGCGGATGCGCCAACGAGCCACCTGGCTCAAGCTTGCCTCCCTGACCGGACCCTTGAGAGGTGGACACTTTACCCTGTGCTTAATCTTAACCATCATCTGGCCGTCTGTCTGGAACTTAATTGCCTCTGGCATTTATGTGATTAGCTTTTTTCAAAACGTCATTCGCCAAAAAACCAGCACTCTGGTCGGACAGGTCATTGATGTGGATCAGATCGATCTACCTTGGGTGAGTTTGGTCTGGCAGACTCAAGCGGGTCAAATTATAGATGCCTTTATCACCGATCAAACCGGTCATTTTCAAAGCTGTTGCCCCCAACCTGATACTTCATACTTGCGCGTCATTAAGCCCCCGTTTTGGGTGGCTGAAACTAGCGCGACTGGTCAAAGCAATATCTATCCACTCAAAGCCCCATCCAAAGACACTCACCGACCCCAAATCATCACCCTTCGCCACCCATAGTCATTCCCGCGCCAGCGGGAATCCGTCATCCTCGCACCCCCCTCTGTCATCCTCGCACCCCCCTCTGTCATCCTCGCGCAACGGGGATCCAGTGGATTCCCATCCCTGCGGGATGAGAATGACGAACACCAGGGGGGGAATAACGGTCAATGGGTGGATTGGTCCCGTTTTTGCCAGTTGTCGGTAATGTTTTGGGCAACATCCCCTAGTAATATTACATATTGAACTAAAATAGTTATTCCCGCATATTTGTTGCAGGATTACCGCAGATCGAGAAAATAATTACTGCAAATGTAGATATTCAATTATTACCGCATCTTTATTGACTCTATTACTGCATGCATATCAGTAATATATGAATACCCGAATCATTTTTGAGGTAATGTTGTGGGTTAGATTTTTGGGTAGATTATTCTGCCAGTTGGCAAATTGGCAAAATTCATCTGCCTTCGTTTGATACACTTTGTTCATAACCAACCAGATTTTCATGCCCTACCAAGCTTTGCCAGGTGCCCACCAATGCCAATGGAGCTTTGAGATAAGAGAAATAGTACCGAATAACTCCCAAATCTCCCGCAATTGCCAAAAATAACCTCTCAAACAGACTCTGGAGTTGTTCTATATGCCCATCATCCAGCTTTTTTTGCAGGTCTAGTATCTTTAGCAGTCTTTCAATTTGATTGCTAACACCAGAGTACTGGTTGGATAACTCTATAATGGAGTATTTTTCTCTGGCCACTCGATCTATATTATCTGCTTGCCATTCTCTGGTCTTCAAGATGTAGATTGAGTTGTCATAGATGGGTTTTAGCTGGTTCAGAAATTGACTCAAGTAAACATCTGGTGCTAGATAGACACCTCTGGATAATTGGATGCACTTGTGCGTTTGACACCAGTTCCGCAAATATCGAAATTGTTTGTCGGTCTTTGGTGGTTGATTAAAGACCAAACATAACCAGTCACCTTGCCACGTAGCCCACACATTCAACAAAGCCGGAAATTGAGCCTGTAGGGCTGTTAATGCCTGTTTGGTACCTATCACCACTCTCTCACCTGCCACAGTTTGCAAATCCAACCAACCTCGGCTTTTTGCCAGATACAAAAGTGATCGAAAACTTGCAGACTTGAGATTCGGAAACACCACCCTCTTGAGAGTTGCAACCGCTATAGCTTTAGGCTGGTCCGAGGTAGGTACCACATTTAGTAGCAATTTGAGACTGTTTTCTTTCATAATTTCATTAGATCGATCATATATCGTATGACAAGCTCTTACTTGCAAGTTTTGCATTAATATTAATCTACTTCTACTTGACTAACTTTTGAGTTATCCACATTCAATTGACCCGAATAAGTTTTCATAGCTCTTTTGGTGCATAAACTCTGTCTAGAATTACTGTTTATACCTAGTACAAGACAAATAAATGATTATTGTCTAATTTTTCATTCACAGACTACCATATATTTAGACAGATTCACAAGAGTCATTTTTCAGCAATTTTTCCTGCCAAAACCCCCAAAAACTACCTCTTCTCCATACATTATCCGTAACTTGATCTCTTTTGAGCATCGTGAAATGAATGAAATATAGATAATTATGCCCTAGTTTTCCCCAATATAGGTGCTCTCGCGCGTTCCCTTATATATATGCCTGGATAACTCGAGGTTGATTTTTTGTGGCAAAACCTGCATTCTAAATGCTGTCTATCAAGTCTAATGAATCTGGCACTGTATAAAAACCCGAAATAGCAAATATGCCTGCTCGCCCGCATTATCTGTCCAGCATTTTGAAATCTTTTTCCACCTTCGTGGAGCATGCCATAGGTTCAGCTCAAACCAAAGAAGTGGCTTTGCTTCTAATGATCGAGTATCTTAAAAACAAGCGAGATTACTCCAGATGGACTCTGGGTGAACTAGATCAATTCTTAAACCGAAAAATTACCTCCGGTCGAACTGACCCTGCCTCGGCTAAATTAGTGACTCAGTTTGTTAGCCAATACCCCCCCTACCAGACCAGTGTATTTCTCAACGAATATCTGTTAGCACTCTCCGAAGATAACTGCTCGCCAGCTACTATCCGGAATTATCGTTCTGATATCAGTCAATTCATGAATCACATTGGGGCCACCGAATTAGACCGGCTCCTACAAAAACCCAAAGTGGTTGAGTTCCTCAAGTACCAACTCAAAAAAGACCTCAAACAGTCCAGTATTAAGCGCAAACTCAGCAGTATTACTCAATTCGGACTCTGGGCAGAAAAACGAGGCTTGGTCACAAGAGTCGCTCCTTGGATTAACCAGCTCAACCAAACCTGGGGCAACGGACCGGCCACTCCCTCCTGGATTCCCGCTAACGCGAAAATGACGGAGCGGGGCGCCAAACACCAACTCACCCCCAACAAAATCTCCTTTCTGCCTCTGGCTAAACATCTCTCCCACCCTCAAGTTTCGGCCAAGTCCAATCAAGACTTCAGGGCCAGGCTCCAATCTAGCCTGTCCGATCTGTCCCTGGGCTCCGCCTGGAAAGCCCGCAATCAATTTCTACCCTACCTCAATCTAGGCATGATCATCCTCTTCTTGATCGGAACCAGTGTTTTTGGTTACCAGCAGTTTGTCAAAGAAGTCCTGACTCCCTTGGCCTACCCGACCAGTCTGACCAGGCCCAATCGCGATCTATCTTTCCAAGGCAGATTAACCGATACCGCCTACAACCCCATTACCTCGGCTACCAACATGCGCTTCAAGCTCTACGACAATTTAACCAGTGGGGCTGTGCTTTGGGATTCAAACGCTTGTTTAATCACTCCAGATCAGGATGGTATTTTTAGCACCAACTTAGGTGATGACTGTGGCGCAGAGATCACTCAAGATGTGTTTACCGAGAACTCCAACGTCTGGCTTGAGGTAACTGTAGTGGCGGAAACCCTAACCCCCAGGCAAGCTATTAAATCAGTGGCTTACGCCTTAAACGCCGAGACACTTCAAGGCTACCCTGCCAGCGCTAGTGCGGTCGAAAACACGGTTATTATTATGGACAACAGTGGACAAATCCTTTTAGGCAACGCCACGCCAGTTTTGAAATCGACCGGCACTAGCTTTGCCATTGAAGCTCAAACCCTAACTTTGCAAACCTCCAGTGGCACCAACGGCAACATCAGCCTAACTCCCGATGGCACAGGTCGAGTAAATATTAACTCAGATTTAGCCCTTGACGGCATCTTGACGGCGCCTATGGCCACTTTTAGCGCCAACTATGCAGATGGAACAGCTTTAGTACTCAAAGGTGGTCCTTCTGGAACGGTCAACATTATGGAGTGGCAACTCTCCACTGGCGCCAAGCTCGGAGTCATTAATAGCGCCGGCAATGTTGGCATTGGCATGACCGCGCCAGGCGCCAAGCTGGAAGTTGGCGGTCAGGTCAAAATCACTGGGGGCACTCCGGGAGCCAATAAAGTTTTAACATCAGACAGTGTTGGTCTGGCTTCCTGGACAGATTTAGGCGGCATTGGAGTCACTTCAGTTACAGGAACAGCTAACCAGATAACCGCTTCTCCGACAACTGGAGCTGTGGTTTTAAGTATTCCTTCAGACTTTCGAGCCCCGGGTACGGTTAATGCCGTCTCTGGACTGTACACCGGAGCTACGGCCGGAACACAGAGAGTTGATGCTTCTGGTAATCTGGTGAATATAGGGACGATTACAGCCTCGGGAGCTGTGACAGCCGGAACATATAACAGTCAAACCATCACCTCAGCCGCCAGCTTTACCGGAACAGCGAGCGTGGCTACCTCTGTCTCCTCGCCCATCCACCAGGGAATCGCGGCCGCGGTCACCTTTGGCAATGCCTCGTATGGAACCACCATTGCCGGATCGGGTCTGACTGTCTCGCCGACTGCCTGGACTGCCACGCCAACTATTTCAGGTTTAATCACTGCTACTTCAGGCTTAACTACTCCCCAAACAGGCAATGCTCTCACTCTGTCCGGTGTCGGAGCTAATATCGCTTTTAGCGGAGCCGGTCTGGCTCAAATTACTACCGCCGCTTCTCAGCACTTGGCTTTGATGCCCGGCGGCAACGTCGGCATCGGGAACACCTCGCCTTTGGCTCGGCTGGATCTAAAGTCTGCAGGGACAGGCACAGACTTTGGGTTTAGACTCCAAGACTCAGGAGGTACAGATCGGGTCGTGAT
>Ga0180007_10001842_pt1 | contig 26814 bp, 11 predicted proteins | sample MM_PC_MetaG_FD_121122 | JGI IMG/M metagenome (GOLD analysis project Ga0180007, IMG submission 121122) | Groundwater microbial communities from the Aspo Hard Rock Laboratory (HRL) deep subsurface site, Sweden - MM_PC_MetaG | ecosystem: Environmental > Aquatic > Deep subsurface > Groundwater... | reverse complement strand
GACGGCGGCGCGCGGGGGCCCGTGTTCCGGGCGGTGTTCCCCGACCACGTCGGCTGCGTGGTCGCTCCCATGGGGGCAGGGCAGGTGACGGCCGGGGACACCTTCGTGCGCCGGCTCGAGGCCTCGGGCGTCGAGGGCGTGGCGGCCATCCGGGAGGCGTGGCTGCCCGAGTTGAAGACGCGCCTGGCGGACCTGAAGGCGGCCGTGGCGGCGCGGGATGAGGCCGGCGTGAAGCTGGCGGGTTACCGGGCGCGGGAGGAGGCGCTGTGCGAGGACCACGAGCTGGCGCTGGAGCGCGTGATGGGCCAGGTGCGGGCGCTGTATCCGCGGCAGCGGGATCTGTGGAACGCGATCTTCCCCCCCGCCGAGCGGAATCGCGAGACCCCGGAGGCCGACGACGACCCCGCGCCGACGCCGGAGGCGTAGGCGCCGATCGCCCCGTTCACGCCCCGGAAGATCGTTTTATCGTACGCAAGCGCCCTCAGTTCGCGCCGAGGGTGACGCCACACATTGACGACAGGGGTCCATTCGCCCCGGGGACCTTCCCGCACTTTGCCCGGGCACCCTCCGCGCGCGCCGAGGGCTGTGCCGCACTTTGACGACAGGGGTCCATTCGCCACGGGGACCCTCCCGCACTTTGATCGGGCGCCCCCGGCGCGCGCGGACCCCAGGCCCACACATTGAAACCGCGCCCCCCGTCGCCCCGAGGGGTCATCGCAACTGCGACTGCGGAGAAGACGAAGGAAAAGACTGCGGAGAAGACGAAGAACAAGGGAATACAGGGATCACCACGGAACACACGGAACACACTGAAACTGGAAGAGACGATTTTTCCAGAAACGCACTCCCATTTCGTGTGTTCCGTGTGTTCCGTGTGTTCCGTGGTAAAAAATCTTCTTCTCTTCTCTTTTCTTCATTTCCCTCCGTCTTTTCCGTGGTCTCTTGCTTCTTCGTCTTACTTCGCGCGGGGATGGTGGGCGGCGTGGGTCTTCACCAGGTCCTTGGTGAGCACGTGCGTGTACATCTGGGTCGTGGAGAGATCGGCGTGGCCGAGCATGGCCTGCACCGAGCGCACATCGCCGCCGTTTTCGAGGATCACCGTGGCGAAGCTGTGGCGCAGCTTGTGCGGGGACAAAGCCCGCTGGAGGCCGGCGGCACGGGCATAGCCGGAGATCAGTTTCCAGACGCCCTGCCGTGAGAAAGGCTTGCCGGTGCGCCCCGGGAAGAGGTACGGACAGTCTGGAAACCGCACGACGAAGCCCGGGCGTTGGTTCGTGAGATAGGCCTCGATCTCGTGACGGGCGACGGTCCCGAACGGGATGAAGCGCATCTTCTGGCGCTTGCCGATGCAGAACACGACGTTGCGGTGGAAGTCGAGGTCGGTCGTCTTCAGTCCGACGAGCTCGGACACGCGCAGGCCGGTGGAATACATCAGCACGATCATGGCGTGATCCCGCACGCCGCGGGCATCGGCGAGGTCGATGACCTCGAGCACGGCACGGATTTCCGCGTCCGTGAACACCGACGGCAGCGGGTGGTTGAAGCGCGGGCCGCGGTGCTGGGAGAACGGGTTCTCGGGCAGCTCGTCCTCCTCGCAGAGAAAGGTGAAAAAACCTTTGATAGCCGACAGGATCCTGGCGTGGGTTCGCCCGGCGTACTGTCGATGGATCTCCAGCAGGAAGGACTGGGCGTCGGCCGCAGAGAACCTTTCCGGGGTCCCGATGCTCCGGAGTTTCGCGAAATCGACCAGCAGGGCGAGATCATGCGCATAGCTCTCGATTGTCTTTGCGCTGCGGTTACGCTCAATGCGTAAAAAATTAAACCATGCATCGACGGACTCGTGCCATTCCATGACGGGCAGCGTAGGCGGGGGGGGCGGGGATGTCAAAAAAGGAGAGGGAATGCCTGAGGTACCTCCGATCCGGACCGTCTGCGGGCGACCCCCGTATTAGACATTCAGCTTGCGTTTTCGCCAGATAAATGATTGGCTTGCGGGTCGAAAAAGGTGTCGCGCACATGACCGATGTCTCCAACCGCCCCATGACCGATGTCCTTCACGCCATCGAACTCGTTCATCTCGAGCGCAAGGGGCTCTCCGCCTCCGAACGCTTCCTGGCGGCCTCCCTGCACCATCACCTGATGGGGGACGGTCGTGCGGTCCGCGCCTGGCTCTCCGACATCACCACGCCCGAGGCAGGGGAGCTTCTGTTGCGGGCCTCGCTGTTCACTGACAACCCGCAGGAGCTCGAGGATCTGTTCGCCCGCCAGTTGCCCCATGCGGCAAAATGGACCGTCGGCGAGACCCAGTTGTGGTGCCAGGTATGGCTGTTCCTGTTTCCGAACCCCGAGCTCGCCCGGAAGGCGCTCTCCGCTTCAACGTCCAAGGACCTGCTCGAGGAGCGGGTGACGACCCTGCAGCAGTTGCAGGAGTACGGTGAGCTGGAGACACTCCTGACCGATGGCGGGATGAACGAGAACCGGACGCGCCTGGCGCTGACCCTGGGCGACCTGCAGGGCAAGTGGCACGAGGCCATCCGGCATCTTCCCCGGCAGAACGCGCTGGACACGCTCATGAAAATCGAGTTCGTGTGCCGCGCCGATCAGGACGAGGACATGTTCTGGGCCACGGAGATGAACCTGTTCGCCGCGCTGGGCGAGACCGACTTCCGTGACGCCGTGCAGTTCCTGCATGCCTCGCGCGATCGCGAGGAGATCGCGATTGAGCAACTGATGACGCTCGCCGAGCACCCCTCATGGGGCAAGGCGCTGGCCATCCGCGTCGCCTTCTCGATCGCCGCGCGCCACAACGAGGATGCCACGCTGCTGCGTCTGTATTACAAGCTCTACCAGACCGCAAAGAAACCCGACCTCAAGATCGCCGCCTGCATGCGTGCGGGCCTCATCGCCGAGAACCGGCTCAAGCGGTATCGCGAGGCCGAGGAGTTCTACAGGGTCTCGCTGGAGCTCGATCCGGAGAACTTCTTCGCCCTGCGTGGCCTGTTCCGCATGCTGCTCGTGCGGCGCGCCTATGGCGAGATCGTCGAGCTCGCGGGAAACTGTAAGGACCCCTACCTCCACAAGGCGGCAGCGTTCCTGGCCGAGGTCCGCCTGTACAACTTCAGCCTGGCGCTTTCGCTGGCACCCGAGGAAGATCGTGCCACGCGCACCCGGCTGACCGCCGGCCTGGGCCGATGGGACGAACTGGAGAAGCTCTACGGGAAGAGTGATGCCCCGGTGCCTGCCATGGTCGCCGAACTGGTGTGCGCCACGATTGACGCCCGCCGCTCCGACTTCGGCAAGGCCGTGTCGCGCCTGACCACCCTGCGCAAGAGCGCGCCCTTTCTGACCGCGCTGCTGTGCTCGCAGTGGCAGCAGGTCGATGGCAAGCTCACCCATGCGCTGGAGTGGCTTGAGGAGGCCGCCCAGATCTCCGGTGACCGGACCAGCCGCCAGAGCATATGCCTGCAGGGGGCGAACTGGTGCATGTCCGAAGCGCCTGCCACGGCAGCCAAATGGCTTGGCCGATACATGGATGACGGGGGCACCATTCCCGAGACCGCCGAGACCGGCCGGCAGTGGTTTGAGCTGCTCATGGGGCATCCCAGTCCGAAGCCGGAGTGGTTCGTTTCCCTGGCGCCCACCCTCGACAGCCTGATCCAGGAGTCCGACACCAGCCGCAACTGGCCGCACCTGGCCCGCCTTTTGAACATCAAGCTGCTGATGTCCCGAGCCGGTCCGGAAAAGATCGAGCCGCTGCTGCAACTTGCGAAGATCTGCGAGGAGCAGCTCCAGGACATTCCACGCTCGATTTCCTGCTACACAGAGGTGCTCGGCATCGACTCCCATCAGAAGATTGCCCTCGAGGCCCTCTCGCGCATCTATGAGACCACCGAGAGCTGGGACGAATACCTGCGGGTCATCCGCCTCTCGATGGAGGCCAACGATGACCCGACTGTGAAATCCTCGCTGTATTTCAAGTACGGATCCATCCTCGAGACCCAGTTCAACAAGGTTGACGAGGCCCTGAAGTACTACAAGCTCAGCTGCGAGACCGCCTCGGCCTCGCTGCCGGCGCTGCATGGCATCCGCGACATCTACGTTCGCAAGGAGAACTGGAACGGCGTGCTCAACACGCTGAAGATGGAAGCCTCGATCTGGGACGACAACAAGGAGAAGGCCGGCATCTACACCCAGATGGGCGACATCCTGATGGAGAAGCTCAGCAAGGAGGAGCAGGCGATGCGGTACTTCGAGGCCGCGCTCTCCCTGCGCCCGGATTCTCCGGGGGCCCTGCGGTCCCTGTTCCAGTTGTATTTCAGACAGTCGGCATGGGACAAAGCCTCCGAACTGGCGGTCTCCCTGGGCCCCAAGGCACTGACCGAGGGCTCCGCCGCCGAGCGCGCCGAGTTGAACTATCACCGCGGCATCGTGTTCAAGCACTCCGGTGACAAGATGGAGGCTGCCCGCTGTTTCGTCACTGCGCTCGACCTGAACCCGAAGGCCATCGAGCCGCTGTACGCGTTTCTCGAGATCAGCACGCTGTTCGAGGAGGTGAATGCCGTCGAAGAGTTCCTTGACGAACTCACCGGCATCTACGAGCAGGTCAAGGATGTCCCCGAGGCGCCCGCGCTGATCTCCATCGCCAAGGCCCGCCTTCACGTGCTCAATCACCTCCACGAGGAGGCACTCCAGTTATTCCGCGATGCCCGCAAGCAGGCACCAACGCTGCTGGAGGCCGTCGTCGGCGAATGCCAGATCCTCCTGGCGATGCAGGAGGAGGACAATGCATTCAACATCTGGAACGAGTATGCGGCCGTGCTCGCCAAGGCTGATGCAGCCACGGTGACACAGGAGCAGCTGGTCAAGGCATACCTGGCGATGGCGCGCTTTTTCTCGGAGAACCTGGGAAAGAACCGCGAAGCCATGAACCTTTTGCGCAAGGTCCTGGAAAAGGCACAGAACGACACCGCAGCCCTGCTCGAACTCGCTTCGGAACTGTTCGGAAACAACCAGATTCGCGAGAGCCAGGTCACCCTGGAACGGCTGCTCACCCTGTCACGCAAGGAGACCTCGAACAGCGGACGCATCCATGCGTTCGCCGCCATGCTTTACGCCGAGGTTGGCGAGGACAAGAAGGCCCAGGATCTCCTCACCGGTCTGGATCCCTCGCAGGTCTCTCCCCAGGATGCGATTCTCTACGCGTACGTGTTTGCCAAGCGCAATGAGACCGCCAAGGCGCTGGATCTGCTGCGCAAGGTGCCATGCCCGAAATCCGAGGACAAGCAGGAAATCTCGCTTCATCTGGCCGTGCTGCAGTCCATCGCGGGCAACACCAATGCAGCGATCGACGAGCTCGAGGTCCTGGCCGGCAACAGCATCGAGGCGGCCGAGCTGCTGGTGGATGTCCTTGTGCGGCAGGACGAGAAGCGCAACATCGCCCGTCATATGGACTACCTGCTTCCGACGCACTTCGACGACATCAACTATCTCCAGATTCTGGAGGATTATCTGCCGCCGAACAGTCCGCGCCGTCGTCGCATCCAGATCGTCCGGGAGTTGTTCGACGCCGAGTTTCGCACTGAGTCGCCTGCCCAGCCTCTGCTGAAGAATAATGCGATGGCCGGAGATGAATTCCGCAACATCGTCGGAATCAAGGATACGACCGGACCGTCGGCCCAGCTCTGGAACGCGGTCCGTGGCAACCTCGAGGTGCTGTTCAAGCCCATCGACCCATCGCTGGCCGAGGCCCGCAGGGCCAGGGGGCCCGAATTGCTGGCCTGGGAAGAGATCGAGGCCACGCTGGGGCAGAGCGCCGAGTTATGGGTCGGCGACATCACTTCTCGTCCGATCCTCGTGTTTTCGAGGGAGGATGTATTCCAGATCGTCGTGGAGCCACGTGTTTTTGATTTCCCGATCTCCACGATCCGGTTCCTGCTCGGCCGCGCCCTCGAGAGCGCACGGTCAGGCTTCAGCCTGTTCTTCCTTCTGACCGAAGCCCAGCGGCACAATATTTGCAAATTGATGTACAGCGTGGTGCTGCCTCCCAATGAACGTGATGAGACGGCCCGTAAATTTGTGGCCAGTCTGGAACGTCCGGCCCAGAAGGCCCTGGAGCGTGTTTCGATGGCCTCCTGGGATATCTTTCCGCAGATCAACCTCGTTGAGTGGATGGAATCCGTGGATCTCGCGCTGGACAAGGTGGGACTGCTTTTGTCCGGTGATCCCTCCGGTGCTTTCCAGGGAGCAACGTATTTAGTAAATAAACATGTACAGATGACCGATAAGAATCTTGCGAATTTCGTGCTGGCCCCGCGAGCCGAAAGTTTACTTAAATGTTATCTTTCGACCGCGTGGGACAGATACGTTGACGCTATGCAATAGTTCGGAGAACAAATATATTGCATTTTTTTTCTGCCATGAAAGGACTTTGGACTTGTCGTTTTTTCGCGAGTAGATAAAATGCAACAACCCGGTGCGTGTTTTTATCAATCCGGAATAGAACGTGAGCCATGAATCAAAAATTTCACTATTCATTGAAGAAAAAGGAAAACGTCCAGTACGCCAGCGTGATGGGTGTTATCGACGAAGATAACAACCTGCAGGAGCTGGGCGAGCGTATTGGCGCGGGCACTTTGATTCTCAATCTTGGCAATATCGAGCGCATCAACTCCTGCGGCGTTCGTGACTGGGTCAACTGGTTGGCCGCGATTGACAAGAAGGGCACCTCCGTCATCGTCGTCGAGGCGTCGCCGGCCATCGTCGCCCAGATCAACCTGGTGAACAATTTTGCCGGGAACTCGGTCATCAAGTCCTTTTTCGCTCCGTACTACTGCAGCTCCTGCGACAAGGAAAAAGTACTCCTTGTTGAAGCCAAATCCTTGGAAAACGTGAATTCCCCGAAGGCGCCGATCAGTCGCTGTGACGAGTGTGACGGTGTCATGGAATTTGATGACATGGAAGAGAGCTACTTCGCCTTCCTGAAGAACGCCAAGCTCGGGCCGCTGCCCAACGAGCTTCCCGAAGGATGGGAAGACTTGATCCACATCGAGAGCACCGGCACCTCCGACAAGCGGGTCCGAACGCGCGAGCGAACGTTCCGCGGCCGCAACTCCCTGCCGTCTGCCAACATGTCCTCGCTGCCCGGAAGTCTGCCGTCCTCGCTGCCCTCGCTTCCGCCCACATCCCTGCCTTCGCTGCCTTCGATGCGGGACAAATCCTCGGGGAACTTCAGTTCATTTCCGTCTTTCCCCTCCGGCGAGCATCCGGCGCTCACGAAAGAATCGACCTCAGGAGACTCCGCCAAGTCCGGCAACCAGAAGCTCCTGCTTGGCGCGGTCCTGCTGCTCACCGTCGCCACCGTCGGCGTCATGATTTACGTTGCCATCTCACTGCTTTAAGTTTTCCCGTTTGAATAATTCCGATTTGCGACTAAGTTACTGGAGGTCGCCCCGCCGGCGCCCGTCGTGAATGCTGGAGTGCACATCATGAAGACGACCGTGCTTTTTTTTCTGCTGTCCCTGTGGCTGAGCCTTCCGGTCTCGGCCAACACGATCACGCCGCTTCCCGAATGTGGCGGATACCGGCTTCCTCCTGGCCGGCCCTCCCCCGAGGAGTGCCCGGTCCGCATGCGGAACTGGAAGGCCGGGGATATGCCTGTGGTGCTTTTTCTGAACTTCGGCGGAGCTGTGATCACCAAGGGCGGCGATGATCCCGAGCAGAACACCTCTTGGATTCCCGATTACGACGAGGTGATCATTCCTCCGTTCGATGCCGAGTCCCACATCCGGGCTCCGCTGACCGAACCCCAGCAGGTGATTGACGCAGTGACCGGCTGGGTCAGGCACTTCTATTCGCCCTTCAATGTCGTGGTCACGTCCGAGCGCCCGCCCGCAGGGACGGCCTACGCGATGATGATGGTCGGTGGCACGGGGGATCTGATCACGGCGTATCCCGGCGGCATGGTCGGCGTATCACCCTTTGACTGCGGCAACCAGGACAAGCGCGACGTGGCGTTCTGCTTCTCCGGCAGCCTGGGCTCGATCGCCGACATCGTCACCACGATCGTGCATGAGGCCGGCCATGGCTTTGGTCTGGCGCACATCGACAACCCGGCGGCGATCATGAATCCATATGTCACCACCGATCCTGACTGGGGCTCAGGAACCGTTCCCGACGGCAGCGCATGCGACGGTTCCGGTTCGCAGGTGAGCCTGGATGTGCTGACCGGGAACCTGGGCTCCCACGCCGACGTGGAGACACCCTGGGTGGACTTCGTCAATCCGGGCGACGGGGCGCGTGTGAACCTGCCTGTAGCGGTGAACCTGTTCACCGGCGACGAGGACAGCCTGGGGGTCCGGGTGGAGTTGTTCCTGGACGGACAGACCCTGGGCGAGAAGACCTGGCCGTACTTCGCCTGGCGCGTCAGTTCCGGCGATGCTGGCCGCCACACGCTCAAGGCCGTCGTGATCGATCGCGCCGGCAATACGTCCTCCACCTCCATCACGGTCACGGTGGACATTGAGTGTCTTGCCGACGGTTCCTGCAGCAACGGCAAGGCCGGCGTCAGCGAAGCGTGCAAGTCCGAGACCTCCTGCCATCTGGGGCTCTGCGTGCAGGATTTGTCGGGTGACGGATCCTGGTGTTCCGCCCCCTGCACCTATGACACGTCTGCCTGCGCGCCCGGCATGACCTGTGTGCCGAACAAGGACGCCACCGAATATTATTGCGCGCAGGGGCTGGGGCCGGTCACGCGCAAGAGCCGCTCGCTGGATTCCCAGATCGGCTGCACCACCTCGCCGGGCTCCAGGCCGGGGTTCCCCGCCGCCCTGATGCTCTTCTCCCTGGCCGGCCTGTTGTTCTCCCTCCGACGGAAGCAAATGTAGATTATCAATACAAGGGCGGGCTTACAGCGCCAGCCAAATCCTTTGAGACTCGCGGTGCTCACGGTTCTGTCGTCCGACCGGTCCAACGGTCAGCCGGTATACCCCCCCCCGGTCGGTGCTTTGGCAAGCCGCCGAGGCATGAAACCATCCCCTGGCCATCAAGGTCTTGTCGTTCAGTGCAGTCTTCTATGATTTTTTCGGGGGCTCGAGGCTGAGTTCTTTGGCGGTCTTCAGGTCCACAAGAGCGTCTTTTGCAGGACCATCGGCCATTCCCTCGATGGCCCCGGCGAGGACTTCGATGTCCTTCTTGCACTGGGCCACCACTGAGTTGTGCGCTTTTTCGAAGTGCCCGTAGAATTCCTGGAGCTGGTCGCCCTTGCGCAGCGGCCACACGGGCCCGAGATCATTGGCGGCCATCCGCTCGAGGTATCGGGCGATCTTGAAGAGGGGGCCGGCGACCTTGTGGGTGAGGACGATGGTGTACAGGAACAGGATGACGACAAAGAGGATGGAGAAGGCGAGGACGCCAATCTTGATACGCAGGTCGTTCTGCCGGCGGAGAGCGGCCGCCTCGGTCATGTCCCTGTCCATCTTCTCCTTGGCAGCCTTCAACTGGGCTTCCTTCTTGACACGGACCGTCTCAATCTCCTTTTTCAGGAGCGCTTCCTTCTTCTTGATTTCTTCATCGCGGGCCTTGATGTCCTTGGCGTCATTCTGCTCAATCTCCTTGAGCATGGTCTCGGCCATCTCCTTGAACTCATCCTGCGTCTGGAGCAGGGCGAGGACATCCGTGGCCTGCTTGGTCTTCTTCTTGAAGACCTCCTTGGTCTCGGTGCTCTCCTGGGTGAAGACCTCCTGGGTTTTCGCGCTCTGCTTGTTGAACAGTCCAAGGATTTCCTTGGACTGGTGGTCGTGCATCGCCTTGGTGTCGTCGAACTGGCGTTCAGCAACCTTGTTGGCGTTGTTGGCCTGGATCCAGATCAGGGCAATCAGGATGCTGGTGGCCACCACAGCCACGCCGACCATGATCAGGGCATAGGTCAACTGGAATTTCTTGTCGAGGAGGAAGTTCTTCAGGTGTCGCTTCGGGGGGGCCTGCGGCTTGGTCGAAGGGGTTGCGTTCTCGGTCATGTTGATTCTCCTTGACAATTACAGGCTGCGCGCCAGGAACTGCTTGACGCCAGCGAAGGCGGCCGGCGTGGCGTGCTTGATGCAGGTTTTGATGGTCGCCGGCGTGAGCTTTCCGGTCACCCCGGCATTGGCGCTGTTCATCATTTTGATGGATTTTCCGGGGAAGGTCGCCACGATCAATTTGAGATCGCATACAACTTCACCGCTGTCCAGAGAGATTTCCAGCGTGCCATCGATCATGAAGCCTTTGAGTTTCTTCTTCTTCAGGTCGCTCTCTGACGGTTGCTTGCAGCCGGGAAACATGGTCGTCACGTAGGTGACTTCAGACCCCTGCGCGTTGAGCAGGTCGCGCAGCGCGGTCAGAATCTCGTTCTTGTCACTGGTGGATCCAGTCAGGTCCAGCGGCCCGATGTTCAGGTAAATCTGCTTGCCCTTGAGGTCGATTTCGGGGCAGGTGTCGGCCAGCATCTCCAGGGCCTTCTTCGCGTTGTCCTTGAGGAAGGTCTTCTTGGATTTGGAGGCCTTCTCCAGATCAGGAATGGCTTCCTTGTTGCCGAGCTTTCCGAGAGAAAGGGCGGCGGTCCCCTGAACGGTCTCGTTTTCGTCGTTGTTGAGCGTGTAAAGAAGGGCCGCAAAGGCTTTGGCTTCTCCCTTGTGCTTGGACAGCAGCATCGCCGCCGTCACGCGGACCTTGTAGTTGTCCGCGGTCTTGAGCGTGTTGATCAGCACGTCCACGTTGTCAGCGTGGGCCGGACGCGCCAACAGGATGAGGGTTGTCAGGCTCAGGAGAAAGAAGTGGATTTTGTGATTCATGGTGATGCCTCGCCGGATGACCGATTCACCGACGAACGAAAGGGAGGACAATTCAAAACGTCGAGCATGGATGACTCACCATTTCCGGTAGCAGGGGTCGGGGACAAAAACGCGGAAACCGGAATCTTTATTGTTGTCAAGTGATGCACCTTGTCAACTGGGAATTTGGAATTCCGGAAAATGGGCAGTTGTGAATTGTCGGGCCTGGAAGAGGGGCCGGGATCAGGACAGGGTGGGCTGGGGCGACTTGTCGTCGTCATCGGATTTCCCGTCGGGGCCCCCGGCATCGGGGAACAATCCGGGCGTCTTGATGCCGTCGAACAGACCAGGCGCCTCGGGGGAAGGCGCCTTCAGGGTGCGGGCTGCCAGCGGTGCAGGTTTGCGGAAGCTCTTGGCACGCTCCTCCACGTGAAGCTCCTCGTCGAGGGTCATATAACGCTGTTTGGCGATTCCGAGATAGTCCGGATCCAGTTCGATTCCCATGAAGCGGCGATCGAGCAGCGCGCAGGCGATGCCGGTCGTGCCAGAACCGGAGAACGGATCGAGTACGAGATCTCCGGGCCTGGTGGAGGCGCGGACAATGCGCATGAGCAGCTCCAGCGGCTTCTGGGTGGGATGCCGCCCGAAGCGCTTCTCGTGCTTGCGGGGGGACTGGATCGACCAGATGCTCTGCATCTGCTTGCCGCCGTTCTCCTCCTTCATCGCATGGTAGTCAAAGTAGTGTCTTGACTGCGGGGACGGTGCGGCCCAGATGATGCTCTCGGTGGCATGCGTGAAATAGCGGCAGGCCAGGTTGGGCGGAGGGTTGACCTTGAACCAGGTGATGTCGTTGAGGATCTTCATGTCGAGCTGCTGCATCGCGAAGCCGATGCTGAAGATGACATGATGGGTTCCGCTGACGAACATGGTGCCGTCGGGCTTGAGGATGCGCTTGCACTCCCGCAGCCAGGTCAGGTTGAACTCGTGGTTTTCGGTGGCTCCCGAGCTCTGGTCCCACTCGCCCTTGTGTACGGCCACGCGCTTGCCGCTCTGGCACGTGCTGCCCCCGTTGGAGAGGAAGTACGGGGGATCCGCGAAGATCATGTCCACCGTGCAGTCCGGAATGGTCGGCAGGACCTCCAGGGAATTCTGCCGGTAAAGCATGAAGTCTCGCTTGTCGCTCATATACCAGGGAAAGCCGATCAGTCGCAGCATGGAATCTCCTGGTTCCGGATCTAGCCGGAACCCGTTGTAATTACACGCTAGTTTATGGAAAAACGCGGATCGCGCAAATTTTCGAAAATCCGTGTCCATGGGTGGTGGCGAGATGGCAAATAAGCAGCCATGGTGAATGTTAAGAATAAAAATGAAAAATCCCTAGAGAAATCAAGTGAAAAATGAGGATTTATGTGTCATAATAATTCGTCGTCGAGAACCTCCCTTTCCCGATGGAGTTCATCATGAAGTCGCTTTCTCTTTTATCCCTGGCTTTCTGTGTATTTTTTGTTTCTTTACTTTCGCTCCCCGAGAAAGCTTCCGCCGACGAAATTCAGCCTGCCATATATATATTGCTTGATACGTCGGGCAGTATGATTGAAACGGCGGACAGCAATGGTTCGCCACCGAACGCCCCGTGGTACTCGGCCTACGGCGACGGCTCCGCCGAGCATCCGCATCTTGCCGGGCGCACCAGCCGCATTTATATGGCGAAGAACGCCATTTCCCGCGTCCTGGCCGCCTATGGCGAGGTCCGGTGGGGGTTCGCCCGCTTCGCCCAGACTTATGGCGACAGGGTGGTCTGCCCATGTCTGCCGGACTACTTCACCGGTTATCAGGACGATGTTCTGTTCTCGGAGGAGACGCGTGCCTGCACATACTATGCCTGGGCATCGGACATTCCGTCGGTCCTGGACCGAGTCTGCTACAACTATACCCAGGGCACCTGCAATGCGACCTCGGCTTCGGGCAACATTCTCGTTTCGCTCGGCGACGACTCGGCTTCGGCCATCGAACGCTGGGTCAACCACTCCGAGAGCGTGTGGCCCGACCCGAGCAATCCGGAGATTCGCGCGTATGGCGGGACCCCCCTGGGCGGGTCGCTGCTGACGATCCGCGACCAGATCCGCGACAACGATCTCGGTTCGGATGCGCTGCGAGGCTGCCGTCCCTACACCGTCATCGTCTTGACCGACGGTGATGAGGGGTGCGGCGGTTCCCCGTCCGCCAGCGCCGTTTCCCTTCGTACGGTCGTCAACGATGACGAACCCTGCACCACCAATGGGCAGTGTGATTCCGGGTTGTGCAACACCACTGCCGGTCGCTGTCAATATGAGGTGCAGACGTACGTCATCGCCTTCGCGCTTCAGGACACCACCAATACGGATGCCATAGCTGCTGCCGGCGGCACCTTCCAGGCCATCCCTGCCAACTCCGAGGACGAACTGGTCTCCGCCATGGCGTCGATCATCGCGTCGTCGATTAAGCCCGAATGGTGCAATGAAATCGACGACGACTGCGACGATGAAATCGACGAGGACTTTCCGGAGAAGGGGACGGCCTGCGACAACGGGCTGCTCGGTCAGTGCCGCGGCACCGGGACTTACATCTGCGCCATCGACGGGACGTCCACGACCTGCGACATCACGGCCCCGGGCATCCCCGCCAGCGCCGAGGTGTGCGACAGCATCGACAACGACTGCGACGGCCAGATTGATGAAGGGCTGAGTTGCCCCACGCCCGGGCCTGAGATGTGTAATGGTGTTGACGACGACCTCGACTTCGATCCCGACGACGACGGGGCCGACGACCCGGCCGTCGGAATCACCTGCGGCTCCAGCATCGCTCCGTGTCAGGTGGGTGTAACCAAGTGCATCGGCGGATCTGTGCAGTGCTGTGAGAACGCAGGTGGCCCGGGCGTGTGCGGCTTTGTCCAGGGGCCTGTGGCCGAGACCTGCAACAACACTGATGACGACTGCGACGGAACCACCGACGAAGGCCTGGCCAAGGCCTGCTATCCGACCTTGACTTCGGGCTGCACCGAGACGACCCCAGGAAACTTTTCCTGCATCGGCCTCTGTCGCACGGGCATCCACACCTGCGCGGCCGGCGCCTGGGGTACCTGCCAGGGAGCCATCACGCCACAGGACGAGACCTGCGATGACCAGGACAACAACTGCGAAAGCCACATCGACGAAGGCCTGGGAGACACCACCTGCGGCCTGGGCATTTGCGAGCACACGGTGGCCAACTGCGCCGCCGGCCTGCCCCAGAATTGCGATCCGATGCTGGGCGCCGTGGCCGAGACCTGCAACAACACCGACGACGACTGCAACGGCCTAGTCGACGACGGCCTCATGCGTGGTTGCTATTCCGGCGGCTCGGGCTGCAGTGAGTTTCCGGCTGAAAGCGGAAACTTCGTTTGTATCGGCGTGTGCCAGCCAGGCAGTTCCATCTGTGGCGGTGGTGCCTGGAGCGGCTGCACCAATGATGTGCTTCCACGTTCCGAGGAGTGCAACAACCTCGACGACGATTGCGACAACAGCATCGATGAAGACCTGACACGCAGTTGCTACACCGGTCCCATCGGCACGCTGGGCGAGGGCATCTGCATCGGCGGTACGCAGACGTGTTCGGCGGGGGCGTGGAACACCTGTGCGGGCGAAATCCGTCCAATCAGTGAGGTCTGCAACAACGTCGACGACAACTGTGACGGCACCGTCGACAACATGGGCGACCTGACCTGCGGCGTGGGCATCTGTAACCACAGCGTTCCCAGGTGCGTCACCGGCACCCTCCAGACCTGTGACCCGCTCGCCGGCGCCCAGCCCGAGACGTGCAACAACATCGACGACAACTGCGACGGCCTGGTTGATCAGTTCTATGGCGGCTGCTATCCGATTACTGAGCAGGGCTGCACCGAGACGGTCGCCGACAGCGGCATCTATACCTGCACCGGTCTCTGCCAGGCAGGTTCGCGGCTGTGCACGGCCGGCTCGTGGGGTTCCTGCTCGGGGTCGATTATTCCGGTGAATGAAGTTTGTGATGGACTGGACAACAACTGCAACGGGGCTGCCGATGAGGGCCTCGGCACCACCACCTGTGGTTTGGGCGTGTGTGAAAATACGATCGACAACTGCAGCGGTGGCTCCTTGCAGACATGCAATCCCATGTTGGGGGCAGGCCCCGAGACCTGCAACGGCCAGGATGACGACTGCGACGGCGTGGTGGACGACGGCCTCCTGACGGCCTGTTATTCCGGCGGCTCAGGCTGCACCGAGACGACACCGGGGGTCTTTTCCTGCATAGGCATCTGTCGCACCGGCAACTCCGCCTGCACAACGGGCTCGTGGGGCTCCTGCACCAACGACGTGCTGCCCCGCGCAGAGGAATGCAACGGCCAGGACGACGACTGCGACGGTACCATCGATGAAGATCTGACACGCAGTTGTTACACCGGTCCCGGCGGCACGCTGGGCGCGGGTGCCTGCATCGCGGGAACCCAGACCTGCTCGGCGGGCGCATGGAGCACCTGTGTGGGTGAGGTCCGTCCGGTCACCGAGACGTGCAACAACGTCGACGACAACTGTGACGGCACCGTCGACAACATGGGCGACCTGACCTGCGGCGTGGGCATCTGCAACCACAGCGTTCCCAGGTGCGTCACCGGCACTCTCCAGACCTGTGACCCGCTTGCCGGCGCCCAGCCCGAGACCTGCAACAACGTCGACGACAACTGCGACGGGTTGGTCGATCAGTTCTATGGCGGTTGCTATCCGCTTTCTACGGCGGGCTGCACCGAGACGGTCGCCAACAGCGGCATCTATACTTGCACCGGTCTCTGCCAGGCAGGTTCGCGGCTGTGCACGGCCGGCTCGTGGGGTTCCTGTTCGGGAGCGATCATTCCCCAGACCGAAGTGTGCGATGGCATGGACAACAACTGTGACGGAGTCATCGATGAGGGCTTTGGCAACACCACCTGCGGTCAGGGTGAGTGCGAACATACCATCAGCAACTGCAGCAGCGGCACCATCCAGACCTGCAATCCCATGGAAGGGTCGATTGCGGAAACGTGCAACAATCTGGACGACGACTGCGACGGCACCATCGACGATGGTCTCTCCCGGAACTGCTACTCCGGCGGATTCGGTTGCACTGAGACGGCGCTGGGAAGCGGTGTGTACGATTGCACGGGCATCTGTGCACCCGGTAATGCCGTGTGCTCGGCCGGCTCCTGGGGAGTCACCTGCGGCGGTGAAGTGCTGCCGCGCGACGAGGAATGCAACGGCCAGGACGACGATTGTGACGGCAGTGTCGATGAGAGCCTGACGCGGACTTGCTACACCGGTCCCAACGGTACGCTGGGCGTCGGTACCTGCGCCTCAGGCTCCCAGAACTGTGCATCGGGTGCATGGGGAACCTGCGGAGGCGAAGTCCGCCCGGTACCCGAGGTCTGCAACGACGCCGACGACGACTGCAACGGGGTCGTCGACGACATGGGCCAGACCACCTGCGGTCTGGGCGTATGTCTGCACACCGTCGACAACTGCGTAACGGGTACGGCCCAGGTCTGCGATCCGATGCTGGGCGCGACACTGGAATCCTGCAATGCGCTCGACGACGACTGCGATGGCCAGATCGACGGACTGCAGGATGGCTGCTATCCGCTCGGCGAGTTCGGGTGCGCATGGAACTCCGGCACCGGCTCGTTTGATTGCGACGGCATCTGCTCCACGGGTGTTCGCACCTGCCCGATCGATAGTGGCGCATGGGGCGAGTGTGAGAACGCGGTCATTCCAGAGGTGGAGATCTGCGACGGCCTGGACAACAACTGCGATGGTCAGATCGACGAGAGCCTGACCGAGATTTGCTATCCTCCCGGCTCCGGTCCCGGAAGCGGCTGTGAGGAACAGGTCGACGGCACCTGGATCTGCCAGGGAATCTGCGCCGTAGGCACGCGTGAGTGCGCGGCCGGCGGCTGGGGGAACTGCCAGGGGTTGGTCGTTCCCGACCAGGAGATCTGCGACGCGATCGACAACGATTGCGACGGTGAGATCGACGAGGGCATCCCCGGCATGGGCCAGCCCTGCGGCGGTGTCGGCATCTGCGCGCCGGGCATCCGCGCCTGCATCGACGGCAACGTGGTCTGTGACGGCGGTGGTGATCCCGAACCCGGCCTCTGCGACGGCCTGGACAACAACTGCAACGGGCTGGTCGACGAGCCCGCAGAGCTACTGGAAGATCCGCGCGTGGGCGGTCCCTGCGGCGAAGAAGAGGGAGCCTGCTCCGAAGGCAACAACGAGTGCATCAATGGTGCTCTGGTGTGCGTCGGCGGCAACGGTCCGACCGCCGAGATCTGCAACGGCATCGACGACGACTGCAACGGCGAGATCGACACCGGCGACATCTGCTCGACCAACGAGGTCTGCTACACGGCCGAGTGCCGCCTGATCTGCAACCCCTCCGACGAGCAGGCCTGTCCGGCCGGCTACGCCTGCATCGAACCGCAGGATCTGACCGGCACCAACCTGTGTTATCCCCAGCTGGCCCCATGCGGGGGCATCTACTGCGCCGAGAACGAGGTCTGCCGTGATGGTGCGTGCGCGGATCCTTGCGAGTCCGACACCTGTGCATGGTTCGAGCGCTGCTGGGTGAACCGCTATTCCGGCCAGGTCGGTCACGAGACCGAGCCCGAGTTTTACTGCTTTGACAACAGTTGTTCCGCTCCCGGCGCCTCCTGTCCCAACGGGGCACTGTGCGTGGATCACGCCTGCGTGGACGATCCCTGCGCTGGTTCGCCTTGTAACTTCACCACGGAGTACTGTGTCCGCTCCGCCTGTGAGACCTCCGACACCTGTACCTACGAATGTCTGGAAGTCCCCTTCTGTTACCTCGGCGAGCGCTGGGACGTGGAGCAGCAGGCCTGCGTCGAGGACGCCTGCGCCAATGTGTTCTGCGAGTCCGGCCTGATCTGCATCGACGGTTCCTGTGAGACCGATCCCTGCTATATCACCTCCTGCAACTGGGGCGAGGTCTGCCTCCTCGGTGAATGCGTGGACGATCCTTGCGAAAGCATGAAATGTCCCAGTTACACCCATTGCTATGTTGACCAGGGCAACGGGGGCGCGTGGTGCGAACCCAATCCGGGCGTCTGGACACCTCCGGTCAAGGGTGAGTCCATGACCTCCGGCGGTGGTTCCTGTTCCTCGAACCCCGGCGCCGGTTCGTCCGGGCTCGGATTCCTGGGGCTGCTGATGGTCACAGGCGCGTTTCTCTTTGCGCGCGGCCGTAGACAGTCGCGCCTTCTTCATATCAAGAGCACGCTCATCAGTTCTGTCGTGGCCGTATTTCTGCTTTCCTCCTGCCAGTGGGCCGAATACTCCCTCGAGTCGCCGGGAATCAAGGTCGTCCCCGACGCCGAGGTGATCCCTGACGCCGGGCCGGACGCCGATGTCGATGTGGTAACATGCATCCCGGCTGATGAGACCTGCGACGGCGAGGACAACGACTGCAACGGCGTTGTTGATGATTACTGGACCCCGACCGAGTCCGGTGGTCTGGGGCATTTCTCCGACGATCCGTTCAACTGCGGTCACTGTGGCAACATCTGCGCCTATATCCATGCTCAGGCGACCTGCGTGGACGGCCAGTGCGCCATGGGTGACTGTCACCCGAACTGGTATGACTTCGATGATCGGGACGAGAACGGCTGCGAGACCTCCTGCCTGATCTCCTCAGGGGGGCAGGAAATCTGTGACGGCACCGACAACGACTGCAACGGCGTCGCCGACGATCCATGGGTGCCTGTCGCCGAAGGTGGCCAGGACGGTTTCATGACTGATGCGAACAACTGCGGAGAGTGCGGCCGCATCTGCGCCTTCCCGAACGGGCAGGGCTCCTGCGTCGGTGGTTCCTGCACCCTCTCGGGCTGCAACGAAAACTATGTGGACACCGACGGACTCTCCTCCAATGGCTGCGAGTGCATCGTATCGGCTCCCGATGACTCGACCTGCGACGGCGTGGACAATGACTGCAGCGGCGAGATGGACGAGGACTACGCGGTTCGGCAGTGCTACACGGGCATGGGGTGCTCCGACAACGGCGACGGCACGTTTGCCTGTCAGGGGCAGTGCACGCCGGGCCAGACGCTGTGCACTGGCGGTCGCGAACAGTGTCAGAATCAGGTCGGACCGGTCGTCGAGATCTGCGATGGTCTGGACAACGACTGCGATGGCACCTCCGACGAGGGCTTCAATCTCCAGATCGACGTGAATCACTGCGGTGCGTGCAATTATGCATGTGCCGCGAATGCTCCGGCGAACATGCGCAGCACCGGTTGTGCGTCGGGCACCTGTTCCTATGTCTGCCGCACCGGTTTTTATGACCTTGATCCTGGAGCTCCTGGCTGCGAATACGCCTGCGGCCCCACCAACGGGGGCGTCGAGCGCTGCGACGACGCGGTGGACAACGACTGCGACGGCGAGATTGACGAGTACAACGCACTGACCGACCTGAACAACTGCGGCTCCTGCGGCTACAGTTGCCAGGCCAACGCTCCGTCCAACATGGACGCGGTCAGCTGCACTGCAGGAAGCTGCAACTTTGTCTGTGCACCTTCCTATTACGATTACGACCCAGTCACTCCCGGCTGCGAGACTTTCTGTCAGGTCAGCAACGGCGGCATCGAAGCCTGTGACGCGCTCGACAACGACTGCAACGGCGCCATCGACGAGACCTTCGACAAGGCCACCGACCTGCTCAACTGCGGCGCCTGCAACTATCGCTGTTCAGACAACCAGCCTCAGTTCATGGAGGCAGTTTCATGCCTGGCCGGAAACTGCCAGTTCCAGTGCCTGCCCGGCCACTACAACTACGACGGGCTGCTGTCCAACGGCTGCGAGTACGCATGCACGGTGACCAACGGCGGCGTGGAGATCTGCGACAACATCGACAATGACTGCAACGGCACCATCGATGTGAACGCTGACGGCACTTCGATCTTCCAGGGCTGCTACACCGGACCAGTCGGGACCGAGGATGTGGGCCTGTGTCATGGGGGCACGCAACAGTGCTTCACAGGAACCTGGGGACCGTGTCAGGGCCAGGACCTGCCGGTGTCCGAGGTCTGTGACACCATCGACAACGACTGCGACGGAACGCCCGACGAGGACTTCGACCTGAACACCAGCCTGTTCCATTGCGGATCCTGCAACCGGAACTGCAACACGATCAAGCCGCCCAACACCAACGCTGTTGGCTGCTCCGGAGGCGCCTGTCTATACCAGTGCGCCCTGAACACCTATGACATGGACGCGAACCTCAACGTGATCGGCGGCAACGGCTGTGAGTACGAGTGCACGTTCACCAACGGCGGTGTGGAGCGCTGCGACGACCTCATCGACAACGATTGCGACGGAACGACCGACGAGTACAACGCGCTGACCGACGTCATGAACTGCGGTACCTGCGGGAACGTGTGCGAGACCGGCGCCCCTGCGAACATGCAGACGACGGGCTGCCTGTCGGGGACCTGTGAATACGAGTGCATGCCGAATTACTATGATTATACGGCCGCGCCGGGCTGTGAGTATTACTGCGTGGTCAGCAACGGCGGCACGGAGGCGTGCGACGGCCTCGACAACAACTGCGACGGCACCGTTGATGAGGGTGTGAACATCACCACCGACATGCTGAACTGCGGTAGCTGCGGGTACGTGTGTTCGGAACACGCGCCGTCGAACATGACGGCCACGTCCTGCGCGGCGGGGGTCTGCCAGTTCACCTGCCAGGCGGGACACTATGACCGTGACGGGTTGCAGTCCAACGGCTGTGAGTATGCGTGCACGGTGACCAACAGCGGCATAGAGATCTGCGACAACATCGACAACGACTGCAACGGCAGCGTCGACGTGAACGCAGACAGCAGTCCGATCATGCGGGACTGCTACACGGGCACGGTCGGGACCGAGGATGTCGGACTGTGCCATGGCGGCACCCAGCAGTGCTACACGGGCTCCTGGGGCACGTGCGGCGGTCAGGTGCTTCCGACGACAGAGCTCTGCGACACGCTGGACAACGACTGCAACGGCGCCATCGACAACGGGTTCGACCTGAACACGAACCTGTACAACTGCGGCTCCTGCAACCGGAACTGCAACACGATCAAGCCGCCCAACACGACCGCGATCAGTTGCGCGTCGGGGGTCTGCCAGTATGCGTGTGTCTCCGGGGCCTACGACCTCGACGGCACCAAGAACGTGATCGGCGGCAACGGCTGCGAATACCTGTGCACGTTCACCAACGGCGGTGTGGAGCGCTGCGATGACAGCATCGACAACGACTGCGACGGAATTACCGACGAGTACAACGCGCTGACCGACGTCATGAACTGCGGGTCCTGCGGGAACGTTTGCGAGACCGGCGCCCCTGCGAACATGCAGACGACGGGCTGCCTGTCGGGGACCTGTGAATACGAGTGCATGCCGAATTACTATGATTACACGGCCGCGCCGGGCTGCGAGTATTACTGCGTGGTCAGCAACGGCGGCACGGAGGCCTGCGACGGCCTCGACAACGACTGCGACAACAGCATTGACGAGACCTTCAACACGGCCACCGACATCCTGAACTGCGGCGGTTGCGGCTACGCGTGTGCCGCCCACGCGCCTACGAACATGACGGCCACGGGGTGTGTCACCGGAAACTGCACGTTCGCCTGTGTCGCGAACACCTACAATTATGACGGGCTGCTCTCCAACGGCTGCGAGTATGCCTGCACGGTGACCAACGGCGGCGTGGAGATCTGCGACAACCTCGACAACGACTGCGACGGCATCAAGGACGAGGGCGTCTCCGGTACTCCGCTGGAACAGTCCTGCTATTCCGGACCCGGCGGGACCGAGGGCGTGGGGGTTTGCCACGCCGGAACCCAGAAGTGCTTCAGCGGTGTTTGGAACGCCTGCCAGGGTCAGGTCCTTCCACAGACCGAGTTATGCGACACGATTGACAACGACTGCGATGGAACGTCGGACGACGGGTATGATCTCAATACCAACATTCTGAACTGCGGGATGTGCGGAAATAGTTGTTTTGCGAACGTTCCAGCCCACGCATCGGTTTCCGCGTGCGCCGCCGCTACCTGCGTGTACACCTGCAACGCCGGTTATTATGATGACGATGGCGACCTGGCCGATCCGGCCGGCAACGGCTGTGAATATGCATGCGAAGCCACGCTGCCTTCGGGATCAGAGGATTGCAACGGCTTCGACGACGACTGCGACGGCGAGATCGACGAGGCCAGCGATCTGATTCCGCCTCCGCTGACCTACTGCAAGACCGGCGGCGCCTGCGGGCTGACCGTGCCCACCGCTTGCGAGGACTTCGGCGGCTCCGTACTCTGGGTCTGCCAGTACCCGGATGAAGTGGACACGCTCGCGGGCAGCCCCAACAAAGTCGCCTACGCCGAGGTTCGCTGTGATGCTCTCGACAACGACTGCAACGGCGAGGTCGACGAGGACTTCTACCCGTTCATGGGCGCCCCCTGCGAGGACAGCGCAAACGGCCTGTGCAAGAGCACCGGCGTCATCACCTGCAAGGCCGACAAAAGCGGAACCGAGTGCGACCTCACACACCCGGGCGCCACTCCCGCGGCCGAGTCCTGCGACGGGCTCGACAACGACTGCGACGGCCTGACCGACGAACCCGCGTGGAATCCGGGTTCCAATCCGTTCATCGTGGTCGATGACACGGAGATGATCACGGTGGGCGGAGTGGATGTAACAGTGTACACCTACGAGGCTTCCCGTCCGTCCGCCACGTCGGGCAGTCCCGGCGTCGGAAATCCGCGCGCCTGCTCCCGTGCCGGCGTGCTCCCCTGGAACCGTGTGACCTACGCCCAGGCCCAGGCAGCCTGCGCCCTCGCCGGCGCCCGTCTCTGCATGGAGGACGAGTGGCAGGAGGCCTGCGAAGGGCCCACCAACCTGATCTACCCCTACGGCGGCGCGTATGACGGCTCGAACTGCAACGGTTCGGACTATTTGCTGGACGCGTCGACTCCCACCGGAGACGCCATGGATTGCTTCTCCTCCTCCACCGGTACCTGGGACATGAGCGGCAACCTGCGCGAGTGGACCATGGACTACCGTGGCCAGACCGACGACGGAGAGAATTTGTTTACGTTGCGCGGCGGCAGCTATCTCGACTCCGATGACGGTCTGACCTGCCAGTTCACCGGCTCGGTGTACGTCGAGAGCGCCTTCACCCCGCAGGTGGGCTTCCGCTGCTGCTCGACCTGCGGCAACGGCACCCTCGAGAGCGACGAGCTCTGCGACGACGGCAACCGGCTCAACGGCGACGGCTGCGACTATCTCTGTGCGTTCACGGCCGGCCAGACCTGTGGCGACGGCGTCCGCCAGGGCTTCGAGCAGTGCGATGACAACAACCGCGTCGCCGGCGACGGCTGCAGTCCCTCTTGCGTCTGGGATCTCATCGTCCCGGTGTGCGGCAACAGCATCATCGAAGACGGCGAGACCTGCGACGACGGCAACACGGTCAACGGGGACGGTTGCGAGTCCAACTGTCGTCACGCCTGTGGCAACGGCGTCGTGGAAGCCGGTGAGACCTGTGACGACGGCAACATGATCGACGGCGACGGCTGTGAGTCGTACTGTCGCCACTGCCTCGGGGGCACCCTGGATGCCTTCGGGTACGAGCGCTGCATCACGAATGTCGCGTTCGTGGACATCTCAGCAACCGGTACCCCTCTTGGCTATGGGGATGATGTATCTTATTCCTTCCCAAGTCCGTTCACCTTCTTGTTCTACAACTCTTCCTATACGACCCTGCGGCCGACCACCAACGGCGTCATCGTCTTCGCCGCCAACACCGAATGGGTGAACACCGACCTTCCGACGGCTGAATGGACGGCGGCACTCATGCCGTACTGGGACGACCTGTACAGCACCAATAATGCGCAAGGTGTGTGGTGGAAGACCACCGGAACTTCACCGCACCGCACAGTCATCGTTCAGTGGATTACGCGGCGCTCGGGGACGACCGGAACGAACAACCCCATCATTTTCCAGGTCCAGATTGAGGAAGGGACGAACAATATCCATTTTGTGTACAGTGACGTCTCCTTTGGCTATCCAGCCTATGACTTCGGCTATTCCGCCACCGTCGGCATCCAGAACACCGACTTCAGCAGCACCCATTACAACAAGTTCTCGTACAACGGTGCCGTGCTCTGGGCGCCCATGTCCATGACGTTTTACCGTCCGTAGCCCAAGCAAAACGCTCTAAACTGACGTCAAATCCCCGCAGGCAGAAAAGCGAATTCGACCAGAGGACCAAAATCCGCAGCAGTACAAGACGGCTTGGACTCCCGGCAGCACCTCCTTGAATCCGCCTTCCCTCACCGGTCCGGCGGCGGGCTTCAGGGTGCCGCCACAATACGCGTTTTTTGCGGGATCGCCTACGGGCGGGGATCCATGGCCTGGAAATGTTCTTCGGGGAGGACGTTGGCGGGGGCGGGGGCCTGGCCCTCGGGGACGCGGGGCTCATGGAGCGTGCGGATGTTCATGGACTCCAGGAAGAGCATGCTCTTCTGCTCGCGCTCCTTGTCGGAGGCGGTCTCCTGGGCCATGTGGACGGTCATGGCAGGATAGGCGAACGGAATTCCGAGCTGGCCGAAGCGCTCGTAGATCGCCAGCATGATGCCCTCCTGGATCTCGAGCCAATCGGCCCATGCCGTGGTGTCGGCATAGCAGTGCACGGTGATCTCCAGCGCGGAGTCTGCGAACTTTGAAAAGCGGACGACCACGACATCCTGATGGATGCGGGGGGTCCCTGAGATGATGTCCTCGATGGCGGTGATCGCGGCCTTCATCATCGCGGTGGTGCATTCATAGGTGATGCCCACGGTGAAGAAGACGCGGCGGCGGTCGCGCCGTGAGAAGTTGCGGACGGGATCCGAGGCGAGCATGCCGTTGGGGATCTGGACGATGGACTTGTCGAGCAGCCGCACGTGCGTGGAGCGGAAACCGATCATCTCCACGGTGCCCTCGATCCCCTCGAACTCGATGTAGTCGCCGACCTGGAACGGCTTGTCGGTCAGAATCATCATGGAACCGAAGAAATTCGACAGGGTGTCCTTGGCCGCCAGGGCGAAGGCCAGGCCGCCGAGGCCGAGGCCAGCGATGAGCCCAGACGGGTCGTAGCCGAACTCTTGCAGCACCATGACGAACCCGATCAGGACGATGACGATCTTCAGAATCTGCTCGACAAAGGGCATCAGCCGGTCATCAATAATTTTTTCCTTGATGCTCATCGCGCCGCGCATCAGGTAGGTAAGAACGCGGATGCTGCGCGTGGCCGTCCAGCAGACCATGATGATGATGGACATGCGGAACATGACGTAGAAGATCCGCTCGAATGTGGGAAAATGCTCGATGGGCAGGACCACGACAGCCCACAGGAGGGAAAGGATCACGACCGCAGCACGTGCGGGGATCCGGATCGCCTCCAGCAGCAGATCGTCGGCCTGGGTCTGCGTCTTTGAGGCCAGCCGGGAGAGCAGGGCCAGAAGCCCGGCCACCACGACCCGGCGCAGGAAGTAGCCGGCGGACAGGATAAGGACGCTGAAGATCAGATGTCCCCAGGTGAAGGGGTCGATGCCTGTGGGTTGTGAGGCGAAGGTATTGAACGTATGGATGATGCTTGATTGCATAAGAGGGACCTCGGGGAGAAACAGTTATTTCATGTCGGCGGGTGCGGCGGGCGCCTCAGGCGCTGCGGGCAGCTCGATCTTCAGGATCTGGGTGAACGCGAGCTTGCGCATTTCATCGATGGTCTTGGTCATCGCCGTCGTGCTGACGGTGGCCTCGGAGAGCGCATCGATGCCGCCTTCGCCCACGATGAGCTTGTCCTTCTTCAGGTCTGCCAGCTTGGGCAGCCATTCCTTCACGATGCGTTCCATGAACTCAGGGGTCTCCTTGTGGGTCACGACCATCACGCGGACGATGGTGCCGGCCTCGTCAAAGATGGCCGCCAGTTCGATGGGCGCCGTGTAGCCCTTGAGATCCTTGCTCTCCTTGTACTTGGAGGAGTTCAGGGCGATGTATTTCTTGCCCTCGAGGGTGAAGGTCTGGTGCCACAGCGGGGTTTCGACCACCGTCGCGTCGGGCGGGATCTCCAGCAGGGCGCCGGGGGCCACCGGAGGCGTCGCCGTCTTGGGGTCCGGTGCCATGGCGGGCTCCGGGGTCATGGCGGGCTCGGGGGCCATCTCGGGCTCGGGCTGCATCGCAGGCGGGGACATGTCCGGGCTCGGTGCGGGGGTGTTGTCTTTTTTCTGGGAGCAGGCCAGAAGAATCGACGAAGAAAGTAGGATAACCAGGATTTTTTTCATGGAAAACACTCCTATATTCCAGTGTTGGTGAAAATATTCCGTTGAGATGAAAAGGTCAATCCTGTGCTGGCGTGATTTCATGGCCGTGAAACGCCTGGGGCAGCAGGTTGCCGAACGAAAAGATGCGTACTTCGCCCTTGTGGTTCCCACAAACGACCCTCGTATCGGTCGCGCAGAACTCCGAGATCACCTGCAGGCAGAGTCCGCAGGGGGCAGCCGGAGGCGAGGTAGTCGTGTAGACGGTCACCTGCCGCAGGCGCATGGACGGCCCCTCGGCGGTGACGGCGGCGCCCAGGGCCATCCGCTCGGCGCAGATCGTTCCGCCGTAGCTGGCGTTTTCCACGTTGACGCCGTCGTAGACCACGCCGGAGGTCGACAACAGGCAGGCGCCGACGTGATATCGTGAATAGGGTGCATAGGCCCGTTCACTGACGGTGCGGGCTCGCTCGAGATGATCGGTGGAGGTGCTCATGGTGTCAGTTTTCCTTACGTTGCGCGAACGAGAAATCCCTTGAGATAGGCGCTCTCCGGGATCAGGGGATGGGAAGGATGATCAGGGCCGGCCTGCACGAACCGGTGCACGCAGAAGGTGCGACCGGCAGCGCCCTT
>Ga0180007_10001841_pt1 | contig 26835 bp, 20 predicted proteins | sample MM_PC_MetaG_FD_121122 | JGI IMG/M metagenome (GOLD analysis project Ga0180007, IMG submission 121122) | Groundwater microbial communities from the Aspo Hard Rock Laboratory (HRL) deep subsurface site, Sweden - MM_PC_MetaG | ecosystem: Environmental > Aquatic > Deep subsurface > Groundwater... | reverse complement strand
TTTTCCGATGATTTCCAACATTGAAGAGCTTCGCAAAATCAAGCAACTGCTCAATCAAACCCACGAAGACCTCATAAAATCTGGTGAGCCAAGTCCAGAGAACTTAAAAGTAGGCATCATGGTCGAAATTCCATCAGTGGCGCTGATGGCTGAAAAATTTGCCAGAGAGGTTGATTTTTTTGCTATCGGCAGCAATGATCTGGTTCAATACACACTTGCAGTCGATCGCACCAATTCAAAGGTATCACACCTTTATCAGCCGGCTAATCCTGCGGTAATTCAATTGATAAAGCATGTTGTCAAAGTGGCACGCCAGCACAATATTAATGTCAGTCTTTGCGGCGAGATTGCTGGCGACGTGCGTTACACAGTTCTTCTCCTTGGACTTGGCCTGCGGGAACTTTCTATGAATGCGATTATGATTCCGGCTGTCAAGCAGATTATCCGGAACATATCAACATCTCAAGCAGAAAAAGCCATTGAACCGCTCCTGCACATGGATACAGCAGAAGAAATTGAACGAGCTCTCGACAAAATAAATAACGAGCTTGGATTCCAGTGAAGCCTATACAACCTGCGATCAGCTCTAGCTGTATAATATACATACTCGCTATTTTTATGATAGCTGGCATACCCAATATAGGGCAAAGCACCCCTCCATCCCGACTTTACAGCGGCGTTCCGCAAACTCTACCAACAACCGAAGCGCGTCTTGCCGGGCATAATTTAACAATCGCACTGGCACGAACTTCGGCCGAGAAAGCAAAAGGCCTGATGTTTGTCGAGTCTCTGCAGGAAGATTTCGGCATGCTGTTTGTTTATCAGTCGCCGAGAGTCATGGGGTTCTGGATGAAAAACACAAAGATCCCACTCGACCTCATTTTTTTCTCAGATAATCTCGAAATTAACGGATGGATAAAGGGAATGCAGCCTGGATACGGTATTCCCGAACAGAGTCTGCCACAGTATGTATCAGACCTGCCCGCACAATACGCGCTTGAGTTAAAGGATGGCAGCATAGACCGTCTCAAGCTCAAAATCGGGGATCGACTTGAGATAGCTCTAACGCTACTTTATTCAGATTAGTCATGTTACCAGGGTCATTGAACAATTTACTTCGCATCAGCGGGATCATTGTTTCTGCAATTCTGGCAGCTCTTCCTTGGCTGATAACTACTGATTCGGATGACCCCTTCCTCTTCCATGGCTGGGCAATTTATGCTGCTGCAGCATTAGCGATCTGCCTGCTCTCCGTGGTTTTCCTATTTTTCAGGCCACGTCAGCGGCAAGTTCCATTTGCCCAGGCATTTTTGCTTCTTTTTGCCGCAATCACAGTCTCCACGCTTCTGTCTAACTTCATCGTCAGTCTGCGCACCGCGCTGACATGGCTGAGTCTGATGGTTCTGGCAGGATTTCTGCGGCTGTGCCGGCATCAGGCCGACAATTTGAACGTAGCAACAATGATTGTGTTAAGCGGTTTTTTCATGGCTGTGTATGGCCTTTTTCAGGCCGCAGGATATGATGTTATCAGCTGGGCTTCTGACTATCGTATCGTTGGCACTCTTTCCAACCCGAACTTTTACACCATTTTTCTTGCGACAACTTCCATTGTGAGCCTTGGCCTGTGCCTGAACCAGTCCTATCGCTTTAATCGCACACGCACGGCCTTCTGGGCGATGACAGTAGTCCAGATCCTGGCAATCATAATGACAAACCGTTCCGGAGCGATATTGAGCCTGTTGTTTGGCATCGTTTTGTTGTTCAGCAGCTTCTGGGAAGTAAGACCCGGCCGACTGTTGCGACATTCCCCCTTTATTTCAGGGCTTCTTATAGCACTGATACTGGTAGCAGCGCACGGGCTTGTCTATTACGCAACCTCAACTTATCCCTGGGATTTATGGGGAAAGTTCTCTCACAGCGATTACCCGATAATCACCAGAATCATTCTCTGGCAGATGGGCTATGCAATCTTTATGCAAAATCCGACTTTTGGGTTGGGGCCTGGTGCTGTACCTTATCTGCTGCCACTGCAAAGGCCGACAGTCGGTTCGGCACTTGGCATCAAAATCTTCAACGATGATCCCCATTCCTGGGTGGTAACAATTCTTGGCGAAATCGGCTTTATTGGGCTATTTTCTATCTGCAGTATCCTAGCCATAGCCTATGGCTGCGGCACCTGGCGACGCTCCAAAAACCAGCGCATCGATGATGTCACAACTCACTCCTTTCCGGATGACAACCTTTCATGGAGTCTTGCTCTCGTCGTAGTAGTCGTTTCCACGATCATATATTGGTGCGGATTAATTGATCCAGCCACTTTCACCTATTCTTTCCCTTTGTCAATCCTGGTATTTGGCCTACATAATCTCTTTGCATCTTTTTTACGCAAGGACACGCCCGTTCAGCCAGCCAATCTTGCAAAAATCACACTTTCAGCCATGCTTACGTTTTTGTTTCATGGGCTTTACAACAACAGTTTTACTGTTTTACCCCTTCTGGCGTTTATCATTCTGGTGTTCAGCCTGCACTTCTCGGTGTGCCTGCGTGATGTTGCCTGGAAACGCAGATTTTCATTTCTTTCACTTGTTTTCATCTGTCTACCGGCCATGTATGTATTTACTGCATACAACTTTCAAATTGCTTATCATCGAGAACAAATCAACCTTGCACTCGGCGAAAAACAACTGGGCAACAAACGTTTTGCCGAGAGTCAAAAAGCTTTTGAATGCGCAATTCAGGCAAACCCTCAGTCCCTTAAAGCACATTATGGACTGGCGCTGAGTTTGGAGCAGCAGAACCGCCTGGATGAAACTCAGGATATTTTAAAACGCCTCGATTCAATGGTGCCAAACATATTTAACACAAACTTTGAACTCGCCAGAATATTGTTTGAACGCAATCAAGTCTTAGAAGCACACAAATATGCACTCAAAAGTCTGCAATGGGATCAAATTCCAAAGGTTTACGAACTACTGGGACGCATTCTGTTAATGGAAGGCAAACAGAACGAAGCCGAAAAAATATTTGAAGAAGGCCTGCTCCTTATACCACCCAATCACGAAGAACAGGAAGCTGCTGACCGTATTCGGTTAAATCTGGCTGCTCTAATGGCAAACCGTGGAGACTTTGAAAAGTGCCAGTCATATCTTCAGCAGATAAAAAGCGAACTAAGAGAGAACGTCGATTTTATCTATCTTCAGGGCATGTTGTTATCTCGCAGTCAAAAATATGCCCAGGCCCTGGAGCTTTTTGAGAAAGCACTTGAAAAGGCTCCACATAACCCTCGCATGATGAATGCTGTGGGCTACATACTCACCACTCTCAACCAGGATCTGGAAAGAGCAGCCAATCTTCTCGAAGAGGCCTATCAAAACATCAAACGAACAGAACCACCGCCGCTATCAGAACTTTTGATGGTGGCTCATAGCCTCGGCAACCTCTACTGGAAACAGGGGAAACTCGATGAAGCCAGACAATTACTTGAGATTGCCTGGAGCCAATGCCCATCGGAATGGCGAAGTCTCAGAAACGAGCGTTTTGAGAGTCTTAAGTTGTTTTACCAGGAAACCGGCAGAACACAGGAACTGGAGACTCTCATTGAAACAGGGGCAAACTGATGCACAGCCTGGTGATAGCACTGGTTTTTCTTGCAATAATAGTTGTTGCCTCATCGATCAGGCATAATAACCAGAGAGAAACCGAGAAATCCCAGCTGCGCCAGGAACTCTCAGATTATTTTTTTGAAGAATCGAACTTTCCCAGTGTCATATTCGATCCTGATCTTAAAATAGCTCTGGCCAATAAAAGCTTTAGAGCCATTTTCATGAGTTCGCCCCACTCTGCCCCACAGCCAATATCCATGGCAGGTATTGCAAAATTATGGCAGAACGAAATATGCAGGAACCTGCTGACAACGCTGAAAACGACCCACACGGCACCAACAGAGCCCTTATTGTTTAACCTGAAATTCGAAAATGCCAGCGGCGAACTGGAAACCCACATTATTGTATTCAAGAATTATGGCAATTGCCCTGGCCTTGGACACTTTTTAACATTTACTGCAGTTAATGCAATTTATGCTACAAACGTAGCTGAAGACCTGGCTATTAAAATTGCCGAGAAGGACGACAACCTAAAGAAACTCGAAGATATAGACCGCCTCAAATCAGAGTTTCTGGCAACCCTCAGCCATGAACTCAAAACACCACTGGTGTCAATCATAGGTTATCTCGATCTTATTGCCAGCGAAAAAATGGGGCCTCTCACCGATAAACAGTCAAAAGCTCTGCAGATATCGCTTAAAAACACCACACACCTGAATACGCTGATATCCTCGATTCTGAACTTTGCCAGAATGGAAGCCGGCAAATTGATGTTTGATCTTGTTCACCAGAAATTGCCGCCAAGAATTAACGAAACAGTGGATTCGATGCGCCCCATAGCCGAAAACCGCAACATAACACTGCAAACCAGCTTTGCAGATAACCTGCCAGCAGTAGTTATCGACCCCGAATTGATGCACCGAGTGATGTGTAATCTGATTGAAAACGCGATAAAATTTTCGCCGGAGGGAAACAGTGTAAACATCGCTGTCAGCCTTCACTCATCCCAACTTGTAAAAGTAAAGGTCAGTGATTATGGCTGTGGCATACCTGCTGACAAGCTCGAAAAGATCAAAACGCCATTTTATCAGGTAGTAAAATCTGACACTCGCCCTACCAGTGGACTTGGGCTCGGACTGGCCATCTGTGAAAAAATTCTGGTCGGGCATGGCACCAGCCTGGAGATTGAATCTCATGAAAATCAAGGCACAATCTGCACCTTCTACCTAAAGGCGGCATCATGATTTTGTCAATAAATCTCCAGCTCTTTGAGCTTCAGGTAAAGATTTTTACGATGCATGCCTGCAATTCTAGCCGCCTCTGACATGTTGCCGCCTGCCTTGTCAAGGAGCCCTTCGAAATATTTGCGCTCAAAGGTTTTGAGCAACAGGTCTTTGGCTTCTTTATATTTCATTGCCAGCATACCGTCTTCAATAAACTTCTCGTTTTCAAGTCGAGAACGCATCGAAAATTTGTTTGAATCATTCTGAAAAACATTTTCGTCTTCGAGAATAATGACTTTTTCGATGAGGTTTTGCAGTTCGCGAACATTTCCCGGCCAATTATACTGTACCAGTCGCCCCATAAAACTATCTGAAAAACTTTCGAACTTGCGTCCAAGTTTTTCAGCATATTTTAGCGCAAAAAAATCGACCAGCGCCGGAATATCAGACAGGCGATCGCGCAAAGGCGGTAGATGAATATTGATAACATTGAGCCGGTAATAGAGATCTTCCCGAAAATTTCCATCTACAATACCCTTTGCCAAATCTCGGTTTGTGGCTGTAATTACCCTTGTATCCACCTGAATAGTGTGGTTACCACCAATGCGCTCAAACTCGCGCTCCTGAAGGATGCGCAGAATTTTGGTCTGAGTAGCCATACTCATCTCACCAATTTCATCAAGAAAAATGGTGCCGGAATCAGCTATCTCAAATTTTCCGAGACGGCGGCTGACCGCTCCAGTAAAGGCTCCCCGCTCGTAACCAAACAGTTCGCTTTCAATAAGATTTTCTGGTAAGGCTGCACAGTTAACTCTTATAAACGGACTGGTGCGCCGCCCACTGTGGCTGTGAATTGCATTTGCCACCAGTTCTTTGCCTGTTCCAGACTCACCGGTTATAAGAACGGTAACGTCATTTGGACCGACCCTTTCGATCAGGTCGTAAATATTCTGCATGCACTCGCTCGCGCCGATCAATGATGCGAGACCTTCGCGCTGATGCAGCTGATGCCTGAGTTGCTGATTTTCAACACGTAGCGATACTTTTTCGAGCGCACGGCGCACCGTAAGTCGCAGTTGATCGTTCGAGAAAGGCTTGGGCATGTAATCATAGGCGCCACGCTTCATAGCCTCAACAGCGACAGCTTCTGAACCATAAGCCGTTACCATGATTATCAGAATTTCTGGCCTGGCGATAAGCAGCTTTTCCAGAAGCGTCATGCCAGAATCGCCGGGCATAGTCAGGTCTGTTATTACCAGATCAAAAGACTCAGCTTGAAAAAGCACATAGGCTTCTTCTGCCGATGTTGCGCGTGCAACCTGGTATCCTTCAGGCTTGAGAATAGCCTCAAGCGTATATAAAACGGATACTTCATCATCAACCAGCAGAATTGACGGCTTTTTGCCCTTATTAACTATCGGCCTGAGCATTTATATCTCCTCCATGGGCACTGTCAAAGAATGTGGCAGTATAATTTTAAATTCTGTTTTATCACCGTATGACTCCAGCTTTACCCTTCCTCCGTGCAATTCAACAATTTTGCGGGTGATTGCCAGTCCCAAACCCGTTCCACTCGATTTTGTCGTAAAAAATGGCTCAAAAATTTTCTCATGCAGATCTTTAGGGATAGTGGGACCATTGTTGCCAATTGAGATTTGCAGCTCGTTTGCGGAATCTTCGAGACCGATGTCGATTTGCCCACCATCTTTTATAGCCTGAATGCCGTTCAAGATAACGTTCAGAATAGCCTGCTTTATTTTTTCAGTATCAACACTGATCTGCCGCAACTCTTCGGGAAAATGGCCAACCAGCTTAACACCACTGCGCGCCGCCTCATGGCGAATCAGAAGCAACAACTCGTTTATTATATCCTTAAGGTTGCATGACCGCAAATGTGCTGTTTCAGGGCGCACCAGACTAAGCAACTCGGTAACGACACGGTTCAAACGATGCACTTCGCCGAGAACGACACGTGCATGCTCTTTCAGGTCGCCCTGCACCTCTTCCCCGATAATTTCGACCAGACTTTGAATTGCCACCAGTGGATTTCTTATCTCATGTGCCACCGAAGCAGCCAGTTTACCCAAGACAGCCCATTTTTCGGATTCGATCATCTGCTGTTCACGATTTTTCTGCTCGCTGATGTCGTTTATTACTGTAACTACGCCGCGTATATCCGAATTCGAGTAAAGCGGCGTCAACAAAAGCTCAACGATCCTCCTGCCAGTCCTGGAATTCAGCTCTAACTCCTGATACAAACGCAATTCTTCAGTCTTCTGGTTAAAGATTCGGTTCAGATAACTCTCAATAATTGTTAAGAGCTCAGTAGCAAACTTTCTATCAGGGATCTGACTGCAAAATTCCTTCAGACTGTTATCAGCAAAGCAAAATTCGCTGGCTCCTGTAATTTTGAAAAGCTGCTCGTTGTTAATAATAAACCGAGACTTGTGATCTATAGCAAAAAGTCCTGAGTTAATGCTCGCCAGAATATTTTTCATGTGCTGGTTCCAGTTTGCGAGCTCTTCATAAAGCGAAGCATTCTCTATCAGCGAAGCTGCTACCGGTGCAATTGTCTCCAGAAAACGGCGAACTCCATCAGAATAGCTACGACTGTCTTTTTTGCAGAGAAACAAAACTCCGTTAGCCCGGCGCGCCGAAAGCAGGGGCACAAAAATCATCGAGCAGCCATCGACCTCAGCTTCAATCAAAACTCCGTCAAGGAAACATCTGTTCAAAGTATTCTCATACAGCTCATGTTGAACCACAGGCAGAATCTGCTCGCTCGAAACGGCGGCCTCAAGCTTCTGACTGAATTTATTCTGCAAAACAATCTGCCCGCAGCAGCTGAAAGAGAGAGTTTGCGCCTTTTCAAGAAATTTTTCCAAAATAACGCCAAACTCAGCATCCAGACTCATATTCCGCATCAACTCATAGATTTCCCACAACTCCTGCAGTTTTTCGTCTATCACACGGTTGCGCTGAAGATTTTCTCTAAATGTTTCCTGAACTGTCAAAGCCATGCGATTAAAAGAATCAGCAAGTTCCTTGATTTCGCCACTACCAGCGCTGGTAACTCGAATCGAATAATCGCCAGCACCAAAGGACTCTATACCATCAGTCAGTTGTTCAAGCTGATCTAAAAGTGACCGCGAAAGAAAAACAGCCGCTACTATGCCAATGATCGAGCCAATGACCAATATAAGCATGAACTCATTGCCGCTATTGCGCACTCGTAAAAGGTCTGCACGCGGAATACCGATAGCAATAACTCCGAATACTCTGCCGTCAACGGTCAGCGGAAAAAGGATTTCTCTAGAAATCTCGCCGCTACCACCGAGTCGATCACCGGCTTTGATGCGTTTTACATCTGGGAATCCTTCTGGCGGAATGCGGGTTTCGTCACCCCATAGTCGCCACCAGTTGGCATCATACAAAGTAATCTTCAGATTGGCAGAAAGCCCGGTTCGATAATCGTAAATCCGCTTGAGAATGTCAGATTCACCATGCTCAAAGTAAGCCGTAGCCGGGCGCTGCATGATGTTCCCCAGAAAAGTGGCAGCCTCCAAGGCTTCATTGGCGGTATAAATGTTCTCACGCGAAAACCCCACCACGGCAAAAAGGCCATTGATGACTATCACCAGGGCAATAAAAATCAGTATAAACTTTCCCTGAAGACTTCTCGGCAATGCTGTTATACCACCTCTGTCAATCCAGCGGGACCCAGAACGAAACCACGGTCCCGGTACCCGGATCAGAAACGATTGTAAACTCGCCGCCAGCAATTCTGACCCGCTCTTCCATGCTGATCAAACCAAGCTTTTTAAGATTGGCATAGACTTTTCTCAGCTCAACAACGTCGAATCCGCTGCCATCATCCTTTATGACCACTGAAAGTCGTTGTTTTTTCGCATCAAATTTTAAAAAGATGTGAACAGAATTCGGGTTTGAATGCTTCAATGCGTTATTTGTGGCTTCTTGAATAACACGAAAAACAGCGAGTTCTTTTTCAGCACCGAGAAAAACTCGCTCTCCATCGGTGTCTACATATACCGGAACGCCAGTGCGGTTCTTGAAACCGTTGATAAACTGCTCCAGAGTCGGAAGTAAACCAAGGTCATCAAGAGCCATCGGACGAAGGTCAAAAATGAATCGCCTGATGTCTTTAAGGCTTCTGATAACAGATTCTTTAAGCTCTTTGAGTTCATCAATAAGCGGATCTGGCAAACTTGGCTGTTCAAGGCAATAGTCAATGCGCATGGTCAGGCTTGCCAGCGTCTGGGCTGGGCCATCGTGGATTTCGCGGGAAATACGCTTGCGCTCTTCTTCTTGAGCAAGAATGATACCATTTGCACTGGTTGGAGAATTGATGACACGCAACAAAGTGCTTACCCGCTTCAGAATCGAGTCGCCTTGAAGGTTCAGTCGTGAACAGACCAGCAAGAACTCGTTGTCTTCTGGTTGCACATAAACGCCCAGAGAAGACTGCAGTTTTTTAAACGCAGCCCGCGCCTTGTCCGCGATGTATGGAGCCATTGCAGAGGATGCCGCGATCAAAATATTTTCCAGATCAGCCAGGTTGGCTGCAAGGTTGCTCTGCCGGGCCTGCTTATTCTGTGAATCTGCAACAATTTTTTGCAATTGCAGCATGGAACCGCGGAAAACTTCAATTTCATGTGTGAGTGCGTCTAGAGAAGATTCTGGCATTAGCTTTTCCTGTTACTATTTTCTGCTTTTGATTTTTTGTATTTCCAGCTCAGCACGCCTTCTAACAGCGTATGAGTCACCGCTTGCCAAAACTATTTTTTCTAGTTCCTTTAAAGCATAGTCCTGTCTGCCATTTGCTTCGAGACATCTTGCATATCTGATACGCAGGTCTACGCGATGCGGAACTTTTTGCAGAGCATGATAGAGATAATATTCTCCCCTTTCGAAATCGCCGTTCATTTCAGCTAAGCGACCGAGCTTGGCAAGAGTGGATGAGTCCCGCATTCCCAGTTTGTAAGCATGCTCTACAGCTTCAAAAGCGTCACGGCTCATCGAGAGTTTCTCAAAGATCAGCCCGACGATATCATATGTCTGAGCATCTTTCTTCTCTTTGAGTATATTCAGATAGTGCGGCAAAGCGGCCTCCCAGTTTCCGCGAGAAAATTCGTAAGAACCTTTCTGCCTGATTTCCTCTATCCGGTTGACTTTTGGTGCAAACTGCTTTTTCGCTTCAGCTGTTGCAACGGCATCCCTAAGCGCATCTCTGTTCACTGGTTTTACCGCCGTACCAGCCTCGACATCCGAAAGTCCACTTCCTTTTGAATCGGAAACCGCCAATTTAACGGGAGCCTTTTCATCTGGGAGCGCCTTCTCAATCGGAGTCTTGATCTCAACGATCTGCGGTTGCAACTCACGTTCAGTTTTGTCAGCATTAAGCTCGGTCACAGCGTCTGTATTTGTGTCTGCATTTGTATCTGCATTTGTATCTGCATTTGTATCTGCATCTGTCTCGGGGTTTGCATCGGCAGCTTCAAAAAGCACTTTGCCAGTATTCTGCACCGGCACTTCCACGTTGTCTTTTTCGACCAGTCGCGATTCGGTCTTTCCCAGCACTACCAACACCTGGTTTTCGTCGGTCTCGCTGGCGTTAAATGCCATGGCCATTTCGGGTCTGGCCGAGGCAATTCCCTGCCTGGCCTCTCTGTCATCTGGCACCAGACTGATAACTCTTTGATAGTATTTTGCAGCTTCTTCAGGTTTTTTAGCTGCAGACAGAGCTCGCGCAAGTTGCCGGTTAAATTCCAGGTTCAAAGGTTCAATGCTCACTGCGCGAGACAGGTAGGCAGCAGAGTCGTCATAAAGTTTTAAGTCAGAATAAATCGAGCCAAGTAAAAAATTGCCACGCACGTTGTCAGGATCTGTTTTAAGTCCGCTTGTTATTGCCTGAGCCGCCTGAGCCAGCTCATTGCGATCGTATAACAGCTTACCCAGATTTAACCAGGCAGCTACATCACTGCTGTATTTTTTAAGATAGCGCCGAAGATTCATCTCGTAGGCTACCTTGTTGTCTATGCGGTAGAAGGCGTTCAGAACGACTTTCCAGGTATCTTCGGAAGGTTCTGCTCTCTGCAGATCAGCGTCGAAAAGAGTTGCAGCCTCTTCAAGGTTTCCGCTGTTAACGAGTTCGAGGCCTTTTATAAAGGGAGGCTCTTCAGCTTTTACTGTTTCTACTACAACCGGTGGCGAAGCTATGACTTCAGAATCTGCCGGCTCTTTCGCAACAAGTTCTGAACTGGCATCTGTCGTTGTCGGCTGCCTGAGGTCATCAATTTTGCCCATCTGAGCAGATGAAGTTAGAACATCAGTGTCTGTAGCAGACTCAACCAGTTGAGAAACAGCTGGAATTGGCTTAAGTTGCTGAACAGGGTCAGTCACAAACGTTTGTGTGCTTTTGCCGATATCTGCAGAAACTGCAAACAATGTTGCCGAGTCTTTTTGTGATATGGCATTGCTTGCTACCTGTCGATTATTAAACCAGACGCCAACTAATATGAAAATAGCAATAAGACCGGCATACAGTCGCCATGAGCTACCATAAGCGCTTACGGCTTCAAAATCCCGGGCCGAAACCACATGTGCTGCCTCAGACTTTTCTTCCGGCCGCCTCTTATCGAGTTTTTTCGGTTGTGTTTTGCGGTCAACACGGAATTCAAGAACATCGGCCTCTTCTACATCTTCGGCTGAAGGCGTATCAGCATTTCTGACAACAGGTTCGCCAGACAAAGCAGGTTCGTCGATAACGGCCGGTTCAGAGTCATAATCTTCACTGTTATCCTCCAGAAGCTCGCTGCTTGAATATGGGCCAGTCAGGAGGCTACCCGACTGTTCTTTGAGCATAGGCAGCAAAACCCGCTCAACTTCAAACCAGTCTCTAACGCTAGAAAACAGTGATAAATAATAGGCATCTTTGATATTGTAAATCCACAACAGAATAAAAAAAACTGAGGCAACATAGCAGAACATTACCAGCAGATGCGCCCCGAGATATGGAAATATCGCTTCATAGAGCAGGCCATTGGTATAAAGACTGTAAACAGCAAAAATACCGGAAAAGTGGAACCCCATCAGCATTATACCGCGATCAATGTGCCCAGCATAAATCTGCCCCATACCCATGACAAAAAACGACATCAAAGCGGCTGCACCTGGGTTTCGCGACGAACTTTGCAGTCTCTCTTTTCTCAGAGCGTTCAACCAGTTATCGTTTTCGTTTTTCACCTTGTCCTCTACTCCAATACATCTATTAAACAACCACTTTTAACCAGACAGAGTTTAATCTGTTTTTGCAGACACTGTTCGACCAGATCTGTTTTCTCGTAATTTGCAACTATCATGGCTCTTATATCTGACGACTTGAACTGGCCAGCTGTCAGTTCTCTTCCAAATGCTTCGATGTTTGCGCGCAGATGACTTATCAACTCAAGAGCTTCAGTTATCTGTGCCGGCTCAGGACTGAAAAGAATCTGTATTGCCACAAGTACGCCTTTGCGATCCTGGCATAGCAGATCAATGCGGCGTTTGCGGCCACCTGAGATGTTAACCGTATAATTGCGGTGAATCACCCGCATTCCCTTTTCGAACAAAGCAGCGTGGTCGGCAACCCAAACCTCGAATTCTTTTTTAGAATTAAAGAAGCTGTTCGAAGTAAATTGTTCAAACAGCGATTCAAGCATATTCACCTGTTCTTTGAGCCGGCGGTTCTCTTCCTGAAAATTTACTATTCTTTCCCATAGCTTTTTATTCTCTTCGAGAAGAACAATAAGCCCTTTAACTTCACCCTCGTTAAATTCACCGAGCGGACGTGACAAAAGCCTTGTAACCAGAGCGCGTAAAGGTGTCGATCCGTCTGGCTGAACTCTGCCGACGACATCTTCGCGCTCAATTATCAGCACCGATTCCTCTTTGGCATGATGCCAGTGAATCCACAGATCATCTCCTGGTGCAAATCCGCGCAATAATTCGCCAATCATCAGTTTTCGCCGTTCAAAGTCCGGGATACGCCCTTTGACCCGTTTTCCAGCAATTTCAATTACAAAACTCTCACGGCTCGAAAACAACCGGTTATAGAGTTCGTCTTCACGCGCAAACCATTTGAGATAACGACCATTATGCTCCTGATGCGACAGACACTTTCTGATCACCATCTTTTCCTGGGGTGCAAATATCTGGCAGTTAACCTGCGCTCCCTTTTCGCGGGAACCGGTCAGAACAAGCTCTGAATCGGCAGCTGCAATTGAGAGCGGCTCGCCAATAAACAGGTTGCGTTTCTCCCATTCAACCGAAAGATTAGCAAACTCCTGTCCTTCACAGATCACATCAAAAACCAGTGTAGGTGGAATTACCGCCCGCAATTGGGAGTCTTCTTCGGCTGACCAGGAAAGAATGCCTGTTTCAATTTCATGGCTGCTTAATTTTTTTCTAAATTCTTTCATCTTAAAAACTCCAATCCAAGATTTTGTTTTTAAGTTTTTCAGCTGCATCTTTCAGGCGATCAACAATTGCTGTAGCCGACTGCTCCAACTTCTGCGCCAAAACGACAACGATCGGAACCATTGCCGCGGAATCGGGGGGACTATAATCAAAGTAGCTATCGGGCAACATTCCATTAAGCCTGTATTCAAGCACCCGCAGACGGCCGCGCTCTTTTCCGGCGCGATCAAATTCAACAACTTCAACCGGCAGATAGTTCTGAGTCGAAAAAACCATATGATAATAACCAACTTCAAACACCGTTTTAAAAACAGTCTGCATCTTTGGTGTGAATTTCAGCAAATAGTAGGTGTATGTATCGTCCCTGGTATCGCTTTTTATAGAAGTCACCTCGAAAAGCGAAAACAAGGTCTTGCGGGTCAGGCTGGTGAAGAGCTTTTTGGGGCTGAACCAGTTAAAATATGAGGCCATAAACCCCTGCGATTCCGAGAAATGGTAAAAAACCTCATTAATCACCTTCACATATATCCACAGTTTCTGGCCATTAAAGAAGGCCTGAACACTGCCGTCCTCAAATTCAATAGCGAATTTGTCGGGATTTTTGATTGACAGGGTGACAATTTTGCTGGCATCCAGATTGCTCAATTCAACCTTGGCAGCCATGGCATTGATCTTTTCACTGCATTTTTCCATGGTGTCGAAAAGCTTCTCAGCCGATATAATCTTTGCCTCTGACGCCACAGCTAAAACGGATATCAGAGAAAAAATCATCGCCATGAGCAACTTCAGTGTCGGGAGTCTATTTATCAGCATTGCCGCCAACCACCTTGCATGTAGATCGCTCCACCACCAACTGCTGAAGTGTGTCGTTAATACCAACAGACAGCAGTCTCAAAGTTTCTTCATCCTTAGCGGAATTCAGATAGCTTGAATTTAATAGAGAGATTTGACGACACAGTTCAAGACCGTTATCAGCCTGCTTTTGCTGGATCAGTTCGCCTGCATCGAAAGCAGCTCTGAGGCGCCATACCCGCAAAGCCAGTATGTCGGCAGCAGCTGCTTTATCAGTCCATAAAACTGGTTGTTTATGGTTTTCTGGTTCAAGCAGACCAGGCAACCGCGCAAGATCAAGAACAAGAATAACTGCTGAACGGGCAAGTGGTTGGAAAAAAAGTTCTGAGAACAAAAAAATCTGACCACAGCTTACCCCGTTGTAATACAGCTGCCAGCAACAGCCTCTTGCACTTTTAAGAGCTCTTTGGCGACGTTCTGCAACAAGCGAAAATCCTGAATCTTCGCGATTATTCGTTATCGCAAAATGCAAATCGCCGATAAAGTCTGCGGCCGGGGCGCTAAAATCTTTTTCTGAGCAATCCATCAGCCAGACCAGGCTGGGAATGCAGCTACCGGCACCAGCAAAGGCCCTCCCGCATCCAGCAGTCTGGAAACAGAAGCAATGAGCGGGACCGCTTCCTCTCGCGGACAAAAGAATGTCTGGATGAAACCAGGTCTGCGCCAGTGGCTCGGGATATTGAGGAACCTCGCAGACACCACGATCAGCCATCAGACGGCGAATCTGCTCCATGTAACCAAGAATGTTCAATTGGCGCTCCATAACTTGCTTGTCGATTTTTCACAGATCGTCTGGTATTATACAGTAACTTTGATGAGCAGACAAACTCAAATTAAAGCATGGCTGCAGAAGGGTTAAGAGATAAAAATGATCGACAACAACAATTTTGACCACGAAATACTGGAAACCAAAAGCACGGCTCTGATAACCTTTACAGCTGACTGGTGCCGACCATGTGGGCTGCAGAAACCAATAATAGAAAACCTGGCAAAGACCTACTCAGGAAAAGTGGTTATTGAGGTCGTAGACGTGGACATTCACACAGAGCTTGCCGACCGTTTCGGTGCCAGAACTTTGCCAACAACAGTTTTGTTCGCTCAAGGCGAGATAATTGAGGCTTTGGCCGGTTATCAGACCGAAGAATTTTTAACATCCTATCTTGAGGTTATTCTGGCCGAAGTCGCCAAATCCGAAAAACAAAGCTAGTCTGACAAAAACTCTTCGACTAGTCTGAAGCGCTCTATGCTGGTGGCAAAGCCTTCTGAACCAATTTCTACGACAACACCCTCGACCTTGCCAGGCCCAGGTGCACAAAGAAATTTTTCTGAATAACCGGTGATGAAGCGGCCAACCACTGTATCGCGATCAACCCCAATAATACCGTTTAAAGCGCCTGTCATGCCAAGATCGGTTATAACTGCAGTTTTGCCGCCTGGTAGAATTCTCTCATCGGAAGTCTGCACATGAGTATGAGTTGCGACCGCTGCAGCAGCCCTGCCGTTTACGTGCCAGAAAAAAGCCTGTTTCTCTGAGGTCGCCTCGGCATGAAAGTCTACTACCACAGGTAGTCCAGTCGGCAAACCGGATATAATCTGGTCAAAAGCTAAAAAAGGGCATTGGGCGCCTTCCATAAAGACTCGACCCGCCAGATTGATCACTGCCAACGCAAGGCCGTTGCGGTTAAACACCCTACAGCCACTGCCAGCAGCGGATTCAGCAATCATATTATGCGGACGCAGAACATATTCATGCTTCTGCAAGACCTCAGGCCAATCGATACGCGAAAAGATGTGGTTGCCGGTGGTAATTATATCGACGCCACAATCTTTTAGAAACCTGGCATGCTTGGCCGAGAGACCATTCCCCGCTGTTACATTCTCGCCATTCACTATTACCCAGTCGGGTTCGTAGCGCTGGCGCAGAATCGGCAACTGGCGCTTGAAGGTATCACGGCCTGTTTTGCCATAAATATCGCCTGCAAATAAAATCTTCATGATGCTGTAAAAGTGCCCCCGGAACGAAATCGACCCGGGGGCAGCTGTTGAGTTTCCGGAATTATCAGTGAGCTACTTCTACACTGCGAGTTTCGCGAATTAGAACGACTTTAACCTGGCCTGGGTATTCCATGTCGCTTTCGATCTTCTTAACTATGTCACGGCAAACTTTTGGAGCCATGACATCGTCGATGTCCTCAGGGCATACCATAACACGTATCTCTCGCCCAGCCTGGATGGCATAAGCAGAAGACACTCCCTTAAAGCTCTTGGCGATAGTCTCAAGATCGACCAGTCGTTTGATATAGGCTTCAAGCGACTCACTGCGAGCCCCACGGCGCGAAGCAGAGATAGCGTCAGCTGCAGAAATCAGCACCGCTTCAGGTGTATCGAACGGGATGTCTTCATGGTGCGCAGCAATTGCGTTTACAACCTTTGCTGATTCCTGGTATTTGCGGGCAAAATCACCACCCAGCTTGGCGTGGTTACCTTCGTCGCTCTCGATAACCTTACCGATATCGTGCAACAGACCAGCACGGCGAGCAAGTTGAATATCGGCGCCAATTTCAGCGGCCAGATTACTAGCCAGATTGGCAACTTCGATTGAGTGCTGCAGCACATTCTGTCCGTAAGAAGTTCGATAGTTCAGGCGCCCAACGATTTCGACCAACTCCTGATGGATGCTTTGAATTCCCAGCGCCAGCATGGTTTGTTCGCCGGCTTCTTTAATGCGCAGGTGTACCTCTTTCTGGGCTCTTTCATAGAGTTCTTCGATCTTTGCCGGGTGAATCCGGCCATCAAGAGTAAGATTTTCGAGAGTAACTCTGGCGATCTCACGCTTGATTGGATCGAATGAAGAGAGAACAACCGCCTCAGGCGTATCGTCGATAATTACGTCAACACCAGTGAGACTCTCGAATGCTCTGATATTGCGGCCTTCTCGACCGATGATGCGCCCCTTCATTTCTTCGCTGGGAAGTTCAACTACGGTTACGATCGGATCTATAGTGTGGTCAGTAGCACAGCGCTGAATTGAAGTGGCAAGAATCTCGCGTGATTTTTTGTCGGAAGTGCTCTTGATCTTCTGTTCTGCCTCGTTGACCTTAAATGCAACTTCATATTGCAGTTCGTCTTCGATCTTCTTCATAAACTGCTCACGAGCTTGCTCGGGAGTCATACCGGCAACCCGTTCAAGTTCTTTTTTCTGCTGCTCGATAACTTCGAGACTCTTCAGACGAAGCTTATCAAGTTCGCTCTCTTTTTCGCGCAGATTGTCAGCGCGTTTTTCGAGATTTTCAGCGCGCGCATCGACTTTTTCGATGCGGCTGGTCAAATGAGTTTCGAGTTTTTCAAGCTCACCGCGTCTTTTTGCCGCTTCGCGCTCGCCATTTTTTCTTTCCTGTAGTTCCTTGTCGCGAAGTTCTTTGGCTTTTTTCTGCGCTTGCTGCAATTCTTTCTGCGCTTCGGCTCTGGCTTCATCAAGAATTTCTTTTTTCTGGTTTTCGGCGGTAGTCAGAACGTTCTGACTGCTCTTCCGAATCATGTAACTGGAGATGAAATACCCGATGAGAAGACCAGCAGCCAGGGTTATAACGTGGTATAAATATGGCATGGTTCCTCCGAGGGAGTCTATATTAGATTTTACAGGCAGCCAGTCACTGGCTGCCGAGGACTTTTTCTGCATGAATTAAAGCTTTTCCTGATAAATTTTAACGGTAAATTCTTTTTTCAATTCTTCAACCAGTTTTGTGAACGCTTCACTCTGTTTTTCTGGCATCAATTTTGTGCGAATCTGCTCACGCACTTCGTCAAGTTTCTTCGCACCAGCTGGCTGGCGCTCATCTACGCGGATAATGTGATATCCGAACTGGGTTTTAACCGGACCAACAATTTTGCCAATTTCTGAGGTCTTACAGGCATCATCAAATTCGCCAACCATCTGACCTTCACCAAACATACCAAGGTCGCCGCCAGCCTGCTTGCCAGATGGGCAAATAGATTTTTCGCGGGCAAGATCAGAAAATTTTGCCGGCTCTTTTTCGAGAGCAGCGAAAAGTTCTTTGGCTTCGGCCTCTTCTTTGACCAGAATGTGATGCGCACGCATTTGCGCAGGAGTATTGAACTGAGCAAGGTTCTTATTGTAGTATTCTTCGATTTCTTTATCTTCGAGCTTCAACGAACCAATTTTTTCATCCAGCAAAAATCTGATTACAGTTCGTCTGGCAGCATCTTTAATCAGTTCGGGGTATTTTGCCGCGAGGGCAGCGAAATTCTTTTCAACACTTGCTGTTGCAAGATACTTTGAATAAAACTGCTTCAAAAAGTCATTGAGGCCTTCACCGGCAAGAATCTGCGGGCGAATGAACGGCGGAATCTGCTGCAGCTCTTCGTCAAGCTCAGAGACTTTAACTTCTTTGCCGGCCATTTTGAAGAGAATGGCATCTTTTTCTTGTTCTGTGAGCGTTTCTTTGCGCAAAGATTCGGCAGCTGACGCGTTCATTTCGAATGACATTTCTTTTTTGAGTTTTTCGATCTCAGTTTCATAAACACCGCGTTGCTTCTCGTTGAGCAAATCGCGCTTGATCTGTGCCGAAACAGCCGAGAATTCTTTGGTGCTTTCTTCTTTTCTGTCAATGTATTTGACGAGCAAAAAGAGATCTTTGCCCGCTTCAATCGGCGCGGACACTTCATCCTTCTTTAGTCCGGCAAGAGCCTTGCTTACTTCAGCTTCGAGAGCGGCACTACCGACAAAGCCTCTATCGCCCCCGGCAGCCTTGTTGTCATCGATAGAATCTGATTTTGCCAGCTCAACAAATGATTTACCGGCGTCAAGTTGCTTTTTGATTTCGGCGGCTTTCTCAGCACTGTCTACCGTGATCTGAAAAACGTGATACTGAACTGGTTCAACATAAGAGGCCTTGTTCTTTTCATAACTTTCTTTGGCTTCTTCTTCGCTCACTTCGATGGCTGCAACAAGGCTCTGCATGCTTTCGACAGCCAGTCGACCAACTGCCATTTCGTGAAAAGCGGCTTCGTATTTTTCACCCTTGCCGTAGCCCAGCAGTTCAGCTTTTTTCTGAAGAGCGTGAATCTCAGCAACCTGAGTGAGGAAAGCCTGTTTGCCCTCAGCCGTTGCAAAATGTGCAGCAGCCTGGGGATTGGCCATGGAAACAAAGGTTGCAAGTTCTTTGTCAAAATCAGCGCGTGTTATTTTGATATCGCCGACTTCGGCCAGAACATCTTCTGGGGTCTGTGCAAAGCAGGTGGAAACAAGCATTCCGCCGATTAGAAGAAAAACAAACAAAGCGCTTACGCGCTGTTTTTTCAGGTGCATAATGCCTCCGCTAAAATATTTGAATGCGCTAAGATTATAGCACCGCAAAACTCCATTTTCAAATTATAAGAACAGCTAAAGTAAAACTAAAAACAAAATCGCCGCTCCCCCTTATGGGAAGCGGCGATTTTGTTGATACTGCTACATAATGCGTACAAATACCAGGCAATCAAGAAACAATGTGGCGTTTCCGCCAGATCCTGCATTGATTGCAGTAATATCGATATCAACCCCGCGCACGCCGGCGTTAATCTGGATTTGTCCCAGAGCCATACTGGTGCGGCCCCTGGCGATTGAGCTATAGCCGCTCAGATCTTTTTCAAGCAGAGTGGCACTGGTCAGGAGGCCGTCTTCGCCGATAGAAACGCGCCAGTTACCGCTGGTCGGGTGAGGAAAATAGTAGGCATAGACATTGTATCTAAATGCCCCGGTGGTTGGAGCCGGCAGTCTGAAATAATCAGAGGAGAGCAAGTTGCCAGCGCCATATCGAAACCGGTCACCAGAACCTGTCACACCTACTGTTGTTGGCACCAGCAGGGCAGAGCCCGCTCCAGAAAAGTAGTCTATCTCAGGGTAATCTTTGGAACTGTAAACCACATAGAAGTGACTCAAATTATCGTTGGCCATATCGTCAAATTCCCAGTTGGGGTTTTCGCCTTCAAGAATAGCCACAAACATGCCACCCGGGTAAGACTTAACATAAGGGCTCAGTTCGCTTTCTTTTCCAGACGAGCTCACAGCAGAAACCTTGAAGAAATAGGGAATGCCAAACTCAAGCTTCTGACCTTTCTTGGCAGGATTCTGGTTGAAGGAGCTTGGGTATGCGTTAATTACATAAGGAGAAGCTTCGTTCCATTGTGGTTGACTGGTTAACATCTTGGTATAGCCACCATCAGCCACGGTAGAGAAGTAAATGTTGTAGCTGACAGCATTGCGGGCTGAATCCCACGCTAGTTTGATGCCAGACTCAGTAGAACTCGAAGACCAGGCTTTAACATTTCCTGGCACCGCTGGAATATCAGCATCAGATGCCTGAGTAGTAATAGAACTCATCTTGCTGATATTACCATTTCGATCTATAACCCTTACTGCGAAAAGGTTATAGGGAGTACCGTTAATATCTTTAAAGGTCTGAGTAAGGTTGGCGGTGCCGTTATCTTCGACAATTCCTATCAGCGAGAACAACGCGTCATTTGAGTTAGCTCTGAAGATCAGGTAAGAGTCAAGGTCAAGCGTCGGGTTCTCACCCGAGAAGATATTAGAGCCATCTTCGTTAACCAGCGGTTTCATCCAGCTGATGATCGGGTCGGTATCCATACTGACCGCAAGGCCATATGGCGAAGTCGGGATTGTGTCATCACCGGAGCGCAAAGTGACCTGAATCGGATCGGAATTTTCGCTCTCGGTGTAGTTCTCGTTAAATGTGCGAATAATGTAAGTATACTGGTCAGCTGAGGATTTGCTGATAGACGTATCGACAAAACCCGGTGTATCCTGAGGCACAGACGAAACCCACTGAACGCCACCAGCGCTTGTTGAAAGACCGCGATAGATATTATAACCCTTTATGTGACTTGAGGTTACTTTATCCCATGAAACATAGGCAGCTTCAATCGAAGCTCTTGCCTTGATGTTTACGACTCTTGGCGGGCGTTCCTCGGCGGGCAGGCCTGCTCTGACCTGCATGGCATTGGTACGCGACAGATCAGATTCTTTGCCCTGCGTGTCAAACGCAGAAATCTTATAAAAGTAATACTGATCGTTCACCAGGCCATTCTGCTGATCGTTGTCGAGATATGATGGCGCAGGCTGAGTGCCAACAGTTGCAATAAGAGTAAATGGGCCACCGGAACTGCTGGAACGATAGAGCTTGTAGCCGACGAGATCTGCCTCGGCATTAGCTGACCAGTTTATCAGCACAGCTCTCTCACGACCAATCGCAGTTATGTTCTGCGGTATGCCTGGAGCCTCAAAGTCAGTAAGACCAGGATCTTTTTTAACCCCGGTGGTACAGCCGAATAAAGTGAACAGCATGAGCAGCAAGGCTACTGCCACGATGTTACGCCCCGTCTTTTTGGGCACAACCTTCTTCCACATAAGTCATTCTCCTTTTACAGGTTGACCTGACAAGATTTCTCTTTAGTCATCGTCAAACGTTCATAAAGTCATTAGGGTAAAACAACATTTAATTTCTGCCACGGTTCACAACGAACGAAAACATACTGCCATTTCGCTGCCTCTGGCGGCGAAAGGAATAATACTCGTCTGCATTACAAAACGTGCAACGATCAAAATCAATGATCTGGTCGTGCTTTACGCCAGACCGCACAAGCTGAAAGCGGTTGAGTGCGCGCAGATTGAGATGCCATTTCGTTCGCCGCTCAAAAAAATCTGCATATTCTGCACTTTCACCAACAAACTCTTCATAAACCTCATCGCCCATTTCAAGACAGCATCGGCCGATGCATGGCCCAATAAATACTTTAAGATTATCTGCCTTCACTCCATAGAGATCAAAGAACGCAGTTATCGTTGCAGCGGCAATATTCTGCAGCGTGCTGCGCCAGCCCGCGTGCACCGCGGCACAAACCTCATCACTGTAAATCAGTAAAGGCAGGCAGTCTGCCGAAAAAACCCCAACAGGCTGATCTTTCAAACTTGTGATGAGTGCATCAGCCCTTTCGCTTAGAATCTCACTTGAGAAAGCGCTTACCGGCAACACCCGGTTTCCGTGAACCTGAATTGCCCATGCTGGCGCTGAAAGACTTTGTTGCTTGACGACTTCAAGATCGCTCCAGGCTGATTCGGCCTGTTGATCACTCATGGTATACAGAGATAAATCACTATCGCCAGAGTCAGAAAATCCTAGCAACATTCTGCCATCTTCATACAATTTCATACGTCATTCACCACTAAGAGACGCCAGCATCTTTTCTGCGAGTTCGTCGACGGCGTCACGACGAGTTGAGACTTCTTTAACCATGCGCAGAGTCCGCAGAGCATCGTCTGGGCGACCTTTTCTGGCATATAGAGAAGCCAGAACGACATAGGCCTCTTTAAGTGTGCGGTTAAGTGCGATAGCCTTTTTGCTCTGCTCAAAAGCTTCCTGATAGCGATTTTGATTGTAATAAAGCAAAGCCATGTCCTTGTAAACCTCTGCATTCTCTGGATCTAGGCTTAATGCTTTGTTGAACTCAACTTCGGCCATCGAATACTGACCTGACCTGAAAAAATCCTTACCCATATCACGATGTGTAGAGGCTCTTTCAGCGCTCTTATCTTCAATCTCTTTTTTCACCTTGAGAAGCAGATTGCGAGACTGGCGTGCGACCATCGAAGATTCGGGCGCAGTGTTAACAATAGTGTTAAGCTCTTGTTCAGCTTCTCTTACCAGCCCTCTATCCAGATATGATTTGCTTAACGAGTATTTTCTCTCGAGATCACGTTCCTGATTTACAGTAATCTGGCGCGGTGCCTGATTAAGATGCACAGAAGCTGCTGAATACGAAGAAGCTACGGTATTGGTATCTCTGGCGTTCCGGGCGGCAATCAGATCAGCCTGTGACACTGCAGAAGCTGCGAAAGAATCGTTGTCCGGAATCATAGTCGCTGTCATCTGGGGTGACGCAAAAAGTGTAGATGTCTGCGAAACTGCGCTCACCGGAGTAAAACTACTGTTAACAGAAGCTCTGCTGTTTGCACTGTTCAGACGTGCGCCGAGTTCGCCGGTTTTATTCTTGCGTTCCATGAATTCCTGCAGACGCGAACTGCCCTGCCTACCGTTAACACTGCTGAAATATTGTTTTTTTGAATCTTCAGTGAGTTGTTTAACCTTGCGTTCAAGGTGGCGCCTGATCTGATCGCCCTCTGGTGCGCGAGTCAGCGCCTGACGATAAACATTCAAAGCACGCGAGTCATCATTGATCTTTTCATAGCTGTCTGCCAATGGAAGATAAGCCTTGAGATAACCAGGATTTAGCTGCAAACAATTGCGAAAGTGCACTATTGCAGCAGCGTGGTTATTATTCGCAAATTCGACAAGACCGAGATTAAAATGTGACTTGAAGAACGAGGGGTCAATTTTTATCGCCGCGCTGAAATGTCTGACCGCTTCGGGATGCCGGCCAGCCTTGTAGAGCGCCCAGCCATAAGAATCCTGAAAGCTGGCCGAATTCGGTTGCAATTCGACCGCTCTCTGACAAAGCATGACAGCTTTTTCGATCTCGGTATCAGAGGTTGCAAGAAGGTATCCAAGATTATTGAGAGCCGACGGGTAATTTGGCTTGAGCTGTATAGCCCGTTCATAGGCGCGAGCTGCGTTGCGCAAATCACCGGTTCGCTCAAATGCAAATGCCAGGTTGTGAAACGCCTCAGGAATATCTGGACGCAGTTTCACCGCACGCCGCAAATCTGTAATGGCCTCTGCGTAGTTCTGTTCCTGGATTTTTCCGGTTCCTCTGACATAGAGCTTTGTTCCTTCATCCTGATAGTTCGGCAACGCATCAAATGAGAGGGAAAAAGCAGGATAAGCCAGAAAAAGCATCAAAAAGCAAGCAAAGATGCGCCTTTTCATGAATTGCCTCCTGATAAATTGCATATATTTTTCCTTATGTCTATCGGCAACGTTGGCAGTTCTGCATAGCAATTTTTCATTAACCAGCAACATTATGAGCCGGATTATCTGGTGACCTTTACAATCTTGTTTGCAAGAAGTTTATTGAACATGTATGCTTGCTGTTGATTCTAGAAAAGCAATATTTTCTCACAAAAAACAGGAGAGCTTATGATCAGCAAAAGAACCAAGATAGTTGCCACCCTTGGGCCAGCATCTTCGACTGCGGAGGTTATAGAGAAGCTTATATATGCAGGCGCCAACGTGTTCAGACTAAATTTTTCACATGGCTCCCATGAGGGTCATCTGAAAACCATAGAAGCAATCCGACAAGCCGCAGACAAAGCAGGTGCCTATATTGGCATTCTTGGCGATCTTTGCGGACCCAAAATCAGAGTTGGCAAATTCACTGAAGGCCCAGTCGAACTAAGCTGCGGCGACATGTTTTTTCTCAGCGAAAATCCTGATGAGCCCGGCACCAAACGTGGCATTGGCACATCATATCCTTACCTGACCAAAGATATTAAGCCTGGCAATATCATTCTGCTGGACGACGGCAACATTAGTCTAAAGGCAGTTTCCGTAAGTGGCGACTGCGTAGACTTTGAAGTTGTTGATGGCGGTCTGCTCAAAGACAAGAAGGGTATCAACATGCCGGGTCTCAAGCTGTCTGTCGAGACTATTACCGAAAAAGACAAAGCCGACCTGAGATTTATCATCGACAATGAGTTGGATTTTGTTGCCTTGAGCTTTGTCAGAACAGGCCAGGATATAATAGATCTCAAACAGATGATTGGTGATGCACCTTTACAAATTATTGCAAAAATTGAAAAACCAGAAGCGCTCGAAGAGCTTGAAAAGATTCTGGATGAGTGCGATGGCATTATGATCGCGCGCGGTGATCTTGGCGTCGAAGTGCCAATTCAACAGGTGCCGGCTATTCAGCGCCATATTCTGCAACGCTGCGGAAGCCGGGGCAAATCCGTTATTACCGCAACCCAGATGCTGGAATCTATGATCGATAACCAGCGACCAACCCGCGCCGAAACTACTGACGTCTTTAATGCCATTTTCGACGGTTCTGATGCAGTAATGCTGTCTGGCGAGACTGCGGTCGGCAAGCACCCGGTCGATGCGGTAAAAATGATGGCATCTATAGCTTTAGAGGCAGAAAAACTTAACAGCCAGACACATGACCGTCTAAACAACATTCTGCCAGAAGTCAGCAGAAACATCGAAGAAATAGTGGCGCACTCAGCCTGCGAAGCAGCTATGGACGCCTCGGCCAAAGCGATTGTTCCTTTTACCCATAGCGGGAATACGGCATTGCACATCTCAAAATACCACCCGCCGACACCGGTTTTTGCCCTGACACCCAAAATTGAAACCTGCCGACGACTTTCTCTGAGCTGGGGCGTCACAGCAATTCTGGTCAATGACATGCGTAACACCGACGAAATGATAGCGATGGCTGAAAAGACACTCAAAAAGCTCGAAATGGTTAAGAGTGGTGACACCATTGTGATCGTTGCCGGAGTTCCTCTTGGCGTAAAAGGCAACACCAATATGATGAAGCTTAATCACGTAAAATAAGCTACTTTAAACAAGAATCCCCGTGGTCAACGAATGTGACCGGGGGGATTCTTGAATTCAATTGATCTACATTCTGCATAATCTACATTGCTAGAAATCTTTTGGAGAGGATTAGAAAATGCAAAGATCACGGCCTTTGAAAGTCGCTATTTTTTTATTATCAATTCAAGCCTTGTTGCTTTTACCAACCCTATTTGACGGCATGATATCGGCTAATCTGGGCATGCTTTCAAGAATTGCATGCGTGATGATAGGACTCTTTATGGCAGTCGCTGTAGCGGGAGTCTGGCAGAATAAAAAAACAGGGGTCTACTCTTACGTTGCCTTCACCTTATTTAGTCAACTCTTCTTTCTCATCTCCAAACAAGGACTTGGCATAAAAACCCTTCTTTTCTCAATTCTTATTCTGGGCTTAACCTCATCAAGTCTTACAGACATGGAATAATTTTAATTCTTTTGCCACTACATTTTATCCAGTTGCTTCATCGACAAAGTAATAGCCACAGTTTTCCGCTGTATGCGGAAACACATCTTCTTCATTGAACGGATAAGTCTTACAGACATCAGGTTTATTTTCGTGAATCTTGCACAAAAAAAGTCCGTCTTTTTCGAAAAGAAACGGACATGGGAAAGATGACCTACAGCAGGCCCCACAGCCGAGACAATCGCCTCTTCGCCTTTTAAGACCGCTTTCGACAACTTCCTTTTTGAGTAGCATCAAATAACGACGCTTCACTTGCATTTTAAAAGATGTTACAACTTTTTTATAAACTTTCACCATGTATGCTCCAGAATGATACCGGGTGATTGATTATAACCTCTGTTTTAATAAATCGTCAAGATTTGAGAAAAGCTTTAAAAAGCCGCCTGCAATCGCGGCTCCAACTAGCCATGGTCGACAACAAAAGAGATTTAGAATAAAAGCACCAATTCGCTCTTGACTTTTCGGCCTAAAAATCGTTTAACATGTTGCCATGGAGCAAGTAAAATGCAAGAAATATTCAGTAATTTAAAATTCAGAAGCTTTTCATACGAAGACGACCCGGAAGGCGTTGCTGACATGCATTGCTGCGCCGAAGTGCTCGAAGGCTCCTGGTTTGACAAATCAGACACCTGCAAAATGCACAACAAGGTGGTTGTGAGAAGTCC
>Ga0180007_10001839_pt1 | contig 26840 bp, 21 predicted proteins | sample MM_PC_MetaG_FD_121122 | JGI IMG/M metagenome (GOLD analysis project Ga0180007, IMG submission 121122) | Groundwater microbial communities from the Aspo Hard Rock Laboratory (HRL) deep subsurface site, Sweden - MM_PC_MetaG | ecosystem: Environmental > Aquatic > Deep subsurface > Groundwater... | reverse complement strand
GGAGAAAAAACAGCATCGGTTCTCATTCCTTCAAATGATGCGGTGTCAGGTCAGGTTTCCATTGCATTGAACGGCAGAACCCAGGTGCCGGATATCCCTGCACGCGTCGGTGAAACCGGCCAGCAGCGATGCTATGATGCGGCAGGCCATCTTACAAACTGTTATGCATCTGGACAGGATGCCGATACCGAATCCGGTGCTGCCTGGCCAAAACCCCGGTTTATTGATAACAATGACGGCACCATTACAGATACGTTTACAGGGTTCATGTGGCTTAAATGCACCAAAGCCCTGGGTGTATCCAACTGGCAGGGTGCCCTGGATGCGGTTAAATCCTTGAATACCAGCCCGAACACGGTCAATTGTTCAACATATACAAAGGCTTACACGGACTGGAAACTGCCCAACCGATTTGAGTTGAAAAGCATTATTGATTATTCTCAACATGCGCCTGCCATCCAGAGCGGTCATCCGTTTGAAAATGCCAGTGAATCATTCTGGAGTTCAACCACGGTCCGAAATACCGGAGAGAATGACCATGACTGGGCCTGGGGTGTTTCCCTGGATGATGGAAGCGTTTCAAAGCTGGGCAAATCCGGATCATACCATGCCTGGGCTGTCAGGGCGATTACTGCGGGTGCCCCTATGGTGTCTACAGGCTCTGCTAAAAAACTGCTGCTTGATTCTGTTGAATTAAACGGTGATGTCCGGCCGATGGGCAATGCCACAAGCTATTATTTTGAATATGGCCTGACAGATCAATATGGATCACTAACCCTTACTGTGAATGCCGAAGCCAGCACCGGAGTCGTTCAGGCGCGGGCGATCCTGACAAATCTTATACTGAATAAAACCTATCATTACCGTTTGGTGGCAACCAATACCAATGGTACTGCAACAGGCGAAAACAAGGCTTTTACCACGGGCAGCACGGCTGTTCCACCCACAGTTGTGACCATGGCAGCCTCCAATGTAACATCTGATACGGCCCAGCTGAACGGATCAGTCAATGCCAATGATCTTGTTACAGATTATTATTTTGAATACGGTACGACCACGGCATATGGCTCTGTAACACCAACTTATGCCGCAGGTGCCGGTAGCAATCCAGTTTTGGTGAATAAAATAGTGTCCGGACTGTCGGCCAATACTACCTATTATTATCGCATCGTGGCCAGCAACGCCCTGGGAACAAGCACAGGTGTCAATAAAACCTTTACCACCGATATTGTTCTGCTGCCCCCGACAGTTTCAACAGGAGATGCAATAGCAGTGGACTTTGACAGGGTTACTTTAACCGGAGCTGTGAATCCGAATGGTTCTGATACAACTTATTCTTTCGAGTACGGTATCACTGCTGCATACGGTTCCCAAACAACTGCGACCGATATCGGGAACGACGGAAATGATGTATCGGCAAACATTGAGATTACTAATCTTACACCGAATACAACATATCACTATCGTATAACGGCAAACAATACCACGGGAATTAAAAATGGTGAGGACAAAACATTTAAAACGCTTTCGGCGCCAGTGTCCCTAAAAGTATCGATTCTTCCTGAGAAAGCGGTTACCGAAGGCGCTAAATGGCAGATTAACAAAGGACCATGGCAAGTCAGTGGTGATGTTTTATCCAATCTACCGACTGGCAGCTACAAGATTTCCTTTAATGAAGTGGCAAACTGGAATAAACCAGACGATAAAACCATTACCGTACAAGCGGGAAAAACACTCGAGATAATAGCAAATTATACACCATTCCAGTTTGTCCTTCCGGGCGACATCAACAATGACGGCAAAGTGAACCTTTCCGATACGCTGCATGGCCTCAAAGTTCTGACCTCATATCCTGACATAGGACAAAAGGAAGCATCCATTGACGGTGATCAAAAAGTGGGTATAGCCGATGTCATAGGCATATTGCAAAACCAGACCGGTTCCAGGGATTTCATACTGACGGCGCCCGATGTTGTTTTACTGACACCCACGGATACCGAATGCATTTTTCCAAAGGCTGATAATGTGACATTGCCAGAAATCGGCAGTGTGATTTCTGGCAATGATGCTGATGAATAGGCTAATTGTAAACCAAAATATAGGAGACCCGAAATGCAAAAAAAAACTTGTAGTTTAATGATTGCGGTTATGCTTTTCCTCGTTTCCCCAGTACTGGCAGATGAATTTACTCTCTCATTTGAATGGGGAGATATTCCGCTCTGCACGACAGGAAACCCGAATAGGGTTCCAAATCCCAGGTTTGTTCTTTCAAATGTTCCAGAACACACGAAATTTATTTCTTTTGAATTAACAGACTTAGATGTCCCTAACTACAATCATGGAGGCGGTAAAATTGAATACACTGGCAGTAACGTGATCGAACCGGGAGCCTTTAAATATAAAAGCCCCTGCCCACCAAGCGGTTCACATCGATACGAATGGACAGCAAAAGCCAAAGAAAGTGATAGTTTCTTTAGCAATTCAATCGGCACAGCCAAAGCAGTAAAACAATATCCTTAGAAAAATTAAGCCGCTTAAAAGAATTACTCGTATACAACTTCATTTTTTTTAACCTTAAGAATCAACAGGGCTGAAATAAGATAAAATACAGCAAATAAGCTGAACACAATGGTATAATTTGAATCGGTCATGTCAAGGATCATCCCTGACAACCAGGGGCCTAAAAATCCTGCAAAAAATCCATATGCCGTAAAGATCATACCCAAGACCATCCCAAAATTTTCAAGGCCGAAAACCTCGGTTACCAATGGGGCTGAAACCGTAAAAAGCCCTCCAAAGGCAATCCCGATAAAACCGGCCAGACAAGTGATGGCATAAAGATGGCTGAACCAGGGCATCAGAAAATAAGCCCCTGCTGCCATCAAAAAAATGGTCATTAATATATGTTGTTTGGAATACTGGTCTGATAATCTTCCGCACACAAGACGGCCAAGACCGTTTAAGATATTAAAACCGGTTAATATATAAACAGATTGTGTGATCCCATATCCCAGATGAATCCCAAAAGAGGCGGACAGAACGATCAAAGATATGCCGGCTGCGCCGGACAGGGCCCATACACCCCAGAGAAACCAGAAAGAGGGCAGAGTTAATATCTTTTTCACGGCAAGACTTGGCAATTGCTGATTCCCCTGATCTTTTGCCAGCCCGGGGGTCTTTACAAACATTGCCAGAGATGTGCCGCAAAAAAGAGAAATGGCCCCGGCAAAATTGGATGTAAATGCATAGCCCTTCAGGACAAGAAGATACGTGAATAACGGCGACATAAGGGCGGCCGCACCCCCAAAGGTCAAATTAAAGATACCCGTTGCAAGTCCTTTGTGATCCCAGAACATCCGCTGGAAAATCGTCAGACAAGGAATATAGACAAACCCGGTAAAAAACCCTTCAATAAAGCCCCAGGCATAAACCTGTTCCATGCAGGTTGCCTGGCCCACAAAAAACATTGCCCCACCCGTAAGAAGACTGCCGATAAAAATAATATGGTGGGCTGCAATTTTCTCCAGGAGTTTGCCGGCTAGAATCATTGAAAATCCTGTACCGGCCAGGATAAAAAACATTGACCGTCCGATCTGGGCCTTGTTCACACCAAAAAGCGTCTGCCATTCCTGTGCCATCACACCGGGAAAACCAAAAACAAATGCCCCCGGGAAAAAAATAGTCAGGCATCCGAAAATGAGGATTATTTTTTTATTTGCAAACAACTGCATCGGTTTTTCAGCTCATTATAATGATTCACTTCAGGGTCATCCAATACCATTTCAAACAACTGCTGTTTTATTCGACCGATATCAGGCCCGGGTTCCAACCCCAGTATCCGGATGATATCATTTCCATTGATCATAAGATGATTCATATGAAATGCGGTTTGACCCTCCATCTGGTCAAACACTTTTTTCAGGCGGACCCGGATTTCAGCAATGGTATAGGGGTTTTTAGCCAGATTGCCTTTTTTGTCTGCAATCCGCATGCGCATGAAATCCCGAAAATCAAGATGGCGGTCTGCAAGCCTTGCAAGCAGCCTCCGAACAGCCTTTGGGCTGGATTGCGCTGTCAAGGGCCGCATATGGATACGGATCAGCGAAACAATATAATCAATATCCTTCTTCGCAAATCTTAATCTTTCAAGATCCTGGATCACGGCTCTGGTATCATTTTCATGACCGGCAAAGGTCAGGCTGCCATCACTTTGTCTGGCTGCATCAAATTTACCCACATCATGTAAAAAGCCTGCAAGCCTTAAAATGGGCCGGTTCCCAGGAAGGGCATCTCCCACCATCATGCAGTGTTCAAAAACCGTCTCACCATGATGGGGACCGCCTTCAAGACCATGACAGCGATCAAGACTGGGGAAAATTTTAGACAACAGGCCTGTCTTTTTCAGGGCCGCAAAAAACAGGGACGGTTTTTTTAATCCCATGGCCTTAATCACTTCACCATGGATTCTTTCTTTTGCAACAGATGTATCCAGCAAATCCCTGAAGGCCAGTATAAGCGTATAAGAGGAAAGGGAAAAAGATCCGTTTATCGCGGCTGCAAACCTGCATGCCCGGATCATTCTGACAGGATCTTCGGTAATTCTTTGTTCAGGATCCTTTGTAAACCGGATCACGGCGTCTTCAAGATCTTTTTTCCCGTTAAACGGATCGATAATCTTTTTTGATATCGGATCCAGGGCCATTGAATTGATGGTAAAATCTCTTTGGCCCAGGTCTGATTCAGGAAAACTTTTCAGATCAAATTTTGCCCGGCCCGAAGAGATTTCAATACCGTTTACACAGCAGATGGGAAAGGTTTTCCCCATGGTTTTAACGTTCTGGCCCTGGAAAAGGAAGGTCACCTCTTTAATGGATGCATTGGTCAGGATATCCACATCATCGGGTTTTTTATGCAAAAGAAAGTCTCTTACTGCACCGCCTGCAATATATGCCTGGAAACCATTTTTTTTAAGGGTATCAATAATAAACCAAAGACCTTTGTTCTCTTCTGGATGAATCAGGACCTCTTTCATGATAAAAGGCCAACGATAAATGGTCTGGGAGAGAAAACGGCAATCAGTTTTTTTTTCATTTAAAAAAACCCTGTACCAGAACACCGACAAAAAGCAGGATGGAAATAATGGAATTCACATGGAAAAAAGCCATATTAATATGCTTTAAATTATCCGGTGTCACAAGTTTATGCTCTATTATCAGGAGCAGTCCAATACTCCCTAAAAACACTAAAAAAACCGGGTGCATCTCAAAGGCGACATACACGGCAAACAAAAAAACAACCGTGGCAACATGGAGGAGTGAAGAAATACGCATGGCTTTTTGGGCTCCGGTTTTCGCCGGCAGGGAAAAAAGCCCCTGATTCTGATCAAACTCAATGTCCTGGCAGGCATAAAGGATATCAAATCCGGCAATATAGGTCATCAGAGACAGACTTAAAAATGCAATGCCCCCTGACAGGGTCCCGGTAATGGCCACCCACGCGCCGATGGGGGCAAGACCGATGGCAAATCCCAGATAAAGATGACAATATGGTGTAAATCGCTTGGTATAGGAATAAAAAAATAAAAAAAACAATGCGGGAAAAGACAGGATAAAACAAAGAAGGGACAGCATGGCCGCACTCAAAATGAAAACCAGTGAACACAGACCGACAAAAACAAATCCTTCTTTTTCTGACAATAATCCTGAAGGGATTTCCCTTATGGCCGTCCTGTGATTTTTAAGATCAATATCAGCATCCACAACCCGGTTAAAGCCCATGGCAGCTGATCTTGCCCCCACCATGGCCACAATAATCCAGAAAAAATCTGAAATAGCGGGACTATGATGTTCCCAGGCCATTACCACGGCAGACAATGCAAAGGGCAGGGCAAAAATGGTATGGGAAAACTTGATCATCCTCCCGTAAACCAGTATTTTGTTTTTAATATATTCCATACGCCAGGGCATCACATTCAGGACATTTTCCGTTTTCAGATAAATAACGCTGTATCTGATACCCATTCCTTTTCACCAAAAGTTCATTACACAAATGGCAATGGGTGTTTTCCAAAGACCCTCCCTGAACATTTCCGATATACACATAAAAAAGGCCCGCCGCCTTACCTGCTGCATATGCCTTTTCCAATGATACAACGCTTGTTGCAGGTCTGTCCGTCATATGATAGCTTGGGTGAAATCGTGAAATATGCCAGGGTGTTTCTTTTCCCAGATCATTGGCGATATAATCCGCCATTGCACAAATTTCAGTTTCACCATCATTCAAGCCCGGAATAAGAAGGGTGGTGATTTCCACCAGAATTCCCATATCCTTCATGCGTTTAATATTTTCTTTAACCGGTTCAAGCCTTGCCTTGCAATAGGTCTGATAAAACGTGTCACTGAATGCCTTTAAATCAACATTGGCTGCATCAAGAACGGGGGAAACCATTTCAAGAAGTTTCGGGCTCATATACCCGTTGGTGACAAAAATGTTTAACAATCCTTTTTGTTTCGCAAGCCTGGCTGTTTCAAGGGCCAGTTCAAAAAAAACCGTGGGTTCCGTATACGTATACGAGATACTGTCACAGCCATTTTTTAAGGCATCTTTAACAATGGATTCGCAAGACATGGGTTTCCCCTGGATCATTCCGCTGTAATCCCGGGGCATTTGGGCAATATGGGAGTTCTGACAAAAGGTGCATTGAAAATTGCATCCCACCGTGGCAATGGAATAGGAACATGATCCTGGCTTTAAATGAAACAAAGGCTTTTTTTCAATGGGATCAACGCTTGCGGCAATCACCTTTGGATATACAAGGGATAAAAGGGTTCCCCCTTTATTTTCCCGAACCCGGCATCGTCCTTTTTTCCCCTCCGGGATAAGGCAGAAATGATTGCAGATCTGACATTTTACGGCGTTTTCTGCCAGTCGTTCATAGATCAGGGTTTCCATTTTACTGCCCCATTCCTGTGGCCGATCCCAGCCCTGTCAAATGCTGTTTGCCGTGGTCTGTCCGCTTTTAAAACTGATTTTAAAACCGTGGTCTGTCCCCTATTAAAATTACTATTAAAATTTTGTTCCCTATTAAAATCTCCCCTATTAATTTGTCCCCTATTAAAATCCTGCCTCATCCGTGTGGCCAGTCCAGAGGCAGGGTTATAGGCCTTTGCCTTTCTCACCGTCAGCAGCAGGGGTTTTGTCCGAAATTTTGGCACGTGTTGAATCCGCATCCCAATCAACGTCCCGAAAAATGATTTTTGAACAATTCGAAAGTTTTCGATAAACCGGGCGATCTGTCCGCAGGCAAAGGGAAATTGCAGGGTTGTCTTCCATTTTATGGGAACATTTCCCAGGATGGCAAACAAAATCTGTTTGAGTTCCCAGATACTGAAAAAATGAACATGGGTATATATATTGGGAACAAAAAAACTTTTCACCCGTCGAACCATATTTAATGGCGCATGCCGGTTCAACACACACAGGACAACACTGTCCTTTGCCACCCTGCAGGCTTCTTCAATGGCTTTGGCAGGCCTGTCCGTAAACTCAAGGCTCGTGAAAAAAAAAGCAGAATCAAAGGCATTGTCATCAAAGGGAAGATCCTCGGCAATACCCCGGTGAAGATCCACCTTGTTTCCAAACCTTTTTGCTGCCACATCCAGCATATACTGGGACGGGTCCAGCCCTGTCAGATTCAGGCCCTTGTCCAGCAGCGGTTCAAGGCTGATTCCCGTTCCGCATCCGATATCAAGGATCCGCTGCCCGGGTTGCGGGGACAAAAATGCCATCATTAATTTGATTTCAAGATCCAGACAATACCTGTTTTTAACCTGGTCAAACCAGGCATCATACGATCCTGCATCTTGAAAATCAAATACATACCCCATACTTAGCCTATTATTTTTATGACCTTTTCCATCATCTGATCAATGGCAACAACTGCCGGAGAATCATCTGCCAGTTCAAGAAGCGATCTTCTTTCCATATCAAACTCAAGCAGGTGTTGATCATCCGGTATGGTGCACAGCAGGGGAACCCCGATCTTTTCAACTTCTTCGAGGAATGCGTTGCTTAAAGTTTCCGGTGCCCGGTTAACGATCAATCCCTTATGCCTTACGGTAAGCTTAAGATCACCCAGCATTTCATTGATTCGACCCACAGCCCTCAAGCCCCTTAAGGCATAGTCCGTTACCATGAGAAGAATATCCACCTTGCCGCTGGTTCTACGGCTTAAGTGTTCCATCCCGGCCTCATTATCAACCAGAAGATATTTATAATTGCCTTCCAGTTCTTCGGCAAACCGATTCAGGATATTATTGACCATGCAATAACATCCCTGACCTTCCTGACGGCCCATGACCAGCAAATCAAAATCTTTCTGCTCGATCAATACCTGGTTCATGAGCATTTCAAGATACAGCATTTTATCCATACCAGAGGGAACACCCTGGGGATCTTTCATAAAATCCTCACGGATATCGCCCACTGTTCTTTCAATCTTAAGCCCAAGGGTTTCACCCAGATTGCTATTCGGGTCTGCATCAATGGCAAGAAGCGGATCTTTCCCGCGTCTCATAAAATATCGGACCACAAGGGCTGACACCGTTGTCTTCCCGACCCCGCCCTTGCCGGACATTGCAATTATCTGACTCATATTCACTCCAAATCTAATTGTCTGTTTTCATATTCCGATAAAATAAGGCCATCCGTTAAAAAAGCAATCTTGCAACACCTTATTTTTTCTTTTTAAACCAGTCTTTATCCCCGTAAAGCCCGTTTAGACAAGCAGGGCAGATGCCCTGGGCAAACGTGACCTGGGAATGTTCCTCAATATATGAATCCACCTGTTTCCAGAACCCTTCATCATCCCTGATTTTTTTACACCGGGAACACATGGGAAGAAGTCCCCGGAGTATTCTGATTTCAATATGGGTTTTTATCCTGGCAAGCAGCTCAGGCGGGTTAAAGGGTTTGGTGACATAATCAACACCACCGGCATCAAATCCTTTTAAAATATCTTCTGAACTGCTCAGGGCCGTGAGAAAAATGATGGGGATCTGTTGAACAAAAAAATTCTGTTTTATCCGCCGGCACACTTCATAGCCGTCCATGTCCGGCATCATGATATCCAGTAAAATCAGATCGGGATCATTTTTTTTCACAAAATTCAATGCCTGCTGGCCGTTTTGGGCCATCCCCACTTCATATCCGTTATCAGAAAGCAGCTTACCAAGAAACTGCAGATTCTGCGGGTTATCATCCACTGCCAGGACCAATGATTTTGCATCGTTCATCAAACAACTCCAAATTTCATGTTCAAAGCCAGGACAATTATTTTTCCCACTCCTGTCATGGGAACACAATCGGTTTTTCATTACCAAAATGCAACAGAATTAACAAGCCATTTATTGGCCATACGCCAGGGACAGGTCATGGTATTTTTTCAATTTTTTCTGTACCTTACCAAAAACCGAATCTTCAGGATAGGAACAATTTGAATCTGGCTGCCCTGCCCTGATTCCTGTCAGAACTTCAATCCCCTGTTCAATGGTGCCAACCTTGTAAAGGTGAAACCGTTTTGCCTCAATGGCCTGAACCACATCTTCTCTCAAAACAAGATTTTTCACATTTGAAGCGGGAATCATGACTCCCTGGGTGCTGGTGAGCCCTTTTTTGACGCAGATATCATAGAAGCCTTCGATTTTTTCATTCACACCCCCAATGGCCTGAATTTCTCCTTTTTGATTCACAGACCCTGTTACGGCAATTTCCTGGCGGATCGGTATTTGAGAAAGGCTGGAAAGGACTGCATACAACTCCGTGGAAGATGCACTGTCACCGTCAATCCCATCGTAACTTTGCTCAAAGGTAATACTGATACTCACACTTAACGGATAATTTTGAGCAAACATCCGGCCGAGAAAACCGGCAATAATCATTACCCCTTTATCATGGGTCTGACCGGAAAGATCAGATTCATGCTCAACATTAATGATCCCGGGAGTACCCATATAGGATTCTGCCGTAATCCGGGTCGGTCTTCCAAACGCTATTTCACCCATATCATAAACTGCAAGCGCATTTACCTGGCCAATTATCTTTCCTTTCACATCCAGCAGAACAGACTGATCATCAAATTGCGCCATAACCTTTTCTTCATAAAGGTTATGGCGGAACCTGTGCTGGCTGACAGCCTTTATCACGTATTGCTTTGTAACAACATCTGCAGCATCTTTTTTCGCCCAATAATCGGCTTCTTTTAAAATTCCCAGTATCTGACCGAACCTCAGGGAAAGTTTGTGCTGATCTGCAACCATCCGGTTGCCGCATTCAATCACTGCCCAGACACCATCCGGGGTGAAACTCAAAAGGGCCTCCCGTTTACACACACGGGCGATAAACCGGGCATACAGAAAAACATTCTCATCTGTCAGGTCTGCCTCGTAATCAAAATCCGCCCTGACCTTAAATATTTTATTAAATCTTAAATCTGCAATCTGCAGACTGCTAAAGGGTTCAATCCCTCCCACAAGGATCACCTTGACATCCAAAGGGATGGGAGCAGGCTTTAATGAGGGCATGCCATAATCTGCCTGGCCAGGCATGTCTTCAATCCTGAGTTGTGAGTCCTGCAAGGTCCGTTTTAAAGTTTCCCACACCTGCAGATCCATTAAAAGCGGTTCAATATTCAGAACCAGATAGCCTTTATTGGCTTTTAACAGGGAACCGGCCTGAACCATTGTAAAATCGGTTTCAAAAGATCCTGGAACCGGTTTTTTTTCAATTTTACCAAAAAGGTTCTGAAAACTGGGGTTTGGCTCAAACACAACGGGCGCCCCTTTTTCCCGGCGACGGTCCACAAGTACGTTGACCTGATATCTTTTTACAAGGGATGCCGCCATTTCCAAGAAGGTGTTTCCGTCATCATCCGTCTTTCCCTTACCCCCCAGAAACATGGCAATATTATCGATGATATCGTGCTTGACGTTTTTCAGATAGGTTTGAATATCTTTGCACTGCCTGAAATAATACCTTACCGGATCAATCTGTTCTGAAATAAGCTGCTCTGTTTTTAATGCAATTATCGTTTTTAAGCTGGCTTTCATCTGTTCATCAAGATCGCTCATCTCAAAAAGAACTCGATTGAGTCTTTCTTCAACCTGAATGGTATTCACATCAATTTTTTGTTGTTCTTCCTTATCAAGCGACAGGAATGCTTCCCGGGACAAGGGGTGTCCGTCTTTGACCGGGATGACCTGGTAATCCGCTTCTGTCCTGATGATGGATAATCCATACCCCTGAGCCAGGGTTTCGACATCGGCAAACAGCTCTTTCTGGCGGCTTGAGGTTTTTTTGTACAGGGTATTCTGTTGTTCCTGAAAGGCCGGGGTTTTAAAAAAATCCGGAATTTTGATCTTTATGGCTTCAATAAACTGGGTCATACTCCTGGAAAAATAAACGGCTGATCCTGCCGGCATTTCAATCACAACAGGGCAGTACGCATCATCAAAATTATTCACCAGGCAAAGGTCTTCAGATGTTTCACGGGTTTTGGCATGCGCCAGTAAGAGTTTTCTGACAATGGTGGATTTCCCCGTGCCTTCAAGGCCGGTAACAAAAATATGATACTCTGGCCCCTTCATATTCAATCCAAAATCAATGGCTTCCACAGCCCTTTTTTGACCGATCACGCTGTCTAACGGGTCCAACTGTGATGTATCCTGAAAATCAAGCAGACCTGGAGGATATGCAGTGCTCAAATCTGTTGTTGAAATTTTGAATTTTTCCCCCATCTTTTTCTCCTTTACCATATTTTTTTACCTGTCCATTTTTTATCTGTCCATTTTTTATCTATCCATGGGAATGATCTGGGCATCAGCATATAATGCTGAATCATCAAATATATTACACTGATATATGCCACCTGTTTTTTTCCAGCCGGATCGAATATGTTCTGTTGTCCTGCTGATTTCACGATTGAATCTGATTTTAATATTTTTGATCAGCCGTCCATTGCCGTTGATCATCCGATGATACAGGCTTTCTAAAAAACCGAGATATATCGTATTATTCACATGTCCGTTCACATCAAAATCCGAATATCTCAGACTGATATCCATTTGCTGTTCAGGATGAATTTTCCCGCAAGGCTTCCAGTCATCAATTTCCGTATCAAACCACTTTTCATCATCAATCTCATAACACCGTGAAATATGGTCCGGCACTTTTGAGATCCGTTTTCGCTTAAAATCAAAAAAAAGCCAGACGCTTGATCCTCTGGCGATCTCCCCCACGGATGACCGTATCTGATACTCCCTGAATCCCTTATAGCCTTTAAATCCCCTTGACCAGGTCGCCAACTGAATTTTTTCACCAAGCTTTGGATAGCGGAAAAATTCAATTTCCAGGCGATGGAGAAACCAGACCACGCCTTTTGCAAACAAGACATCAGGACCTGCCCCGATCTGTGTTGAATGAAATGTCGCCATTTCCTGAAAAAACCGGGCAGTTGACTGAACCCTTAATTTAAGATCCGGATCAATATCAAAAAAGCCGATTTCATGTGATTTTTCTATCTTCATCTGTTACAACCCCAATCGTCCAAAAGAATCATAAAAAAGAAACCGATTCCAGATTTCCGTCACCAGGATAACACCGCAAGAGACCAACAGAAAAAAAACAGGCTGACCCGTCATGTCCATACTGACCGCTGCAGACAATGCCACGGCAATGGTATAAAGACAGGCATGGACGACATATGTTGAAATTTTACCACGGGTTTTCGTTCGTACAGATGCATACCAGAAAAGACCGGCTGATCGTTTTTGTACGGCACTCCTTGAAAAAAGAGAAAACAGTTTAAGGCCCAGTCCCAAACACAAAAACATCAAAACGCCTGGGTCTGGTGCATGACCCTTATCTGAAATGAGCACATTTAAACCAGCTGATGCCACACCACCGGTCAAAACCGCTGTGCCCCAAAAATCCAGGAAAGTGGCCGTATTGTTCCACACCGGGACGGTCCTTAACCCATAGACCTTCCCCATCGTCAAAACAGTGACGATGCCGAGAGCTAAAACGACTATCTCAACGATGAACAGGCCGGTTTGAACCTCTAACACCGTCAAGATCCATAATACCACAATGCCCATGGCAAACAGATGAATTGAGACAATTTCACGGCTGAGCCATGAACGGGTTATATTCACTATTGCATGGGGTGCATTTTCAGGCTTTCCCAGGTGAGCCATGGCTGATATCAGACCCAGGATAATCAATCCCAGGCAGACGGATAAAATGCTCAAAGGGATCTGTCCCACCCCGTTATTGTCCGTCCAGATGTTAAACAGGGCTGCCCAGAAAATTCCCACGGCAGTTTGAATCAATATGGTAAAAAAGACAAGGCTGACATTATGCATCCTTGACCTCCTCTGGATTTTGAATCAATCCATTGGTGTTGCCCGGTGATTTGACCTGTCTGGGGGGTATGATGACCAGGTTTGGACAGGTTATGTCCGGGGAGGGTAAAGGTGCCATAAGCTTATTTTTACCGTGATGCGCGACCAAATCATCATAGTCACCAAATGAGAGGGCCCGGGTGGGACAAGCCTCCACACAACACGGCTCATGACCCTCCTGAATCCGGGTGTGGCAGAAATCGCATTTGGTCATGACCCCATTTAAACGATCAAACTGGGGGGCAGCGTATGGACACGCCCATTCACAATAACGACATCCAATACATTTTTTTGAATCGATTAAAACAATCCCAGACGCATGCTTATGCATGGCATGACTCGGACAGCCATCAACGCAGATGGGATCACGACAGTGGTTACAGCCCATGGAGATATAATAGGCAAAGACATCCTGGGTAAACGTCCCATCAGTTCCCGCTATCCAGTCTCCACCGGAAAACTCGTACACCCTGCGCCATCTCAGGCCCGGTGCCAGGTCATGTTTGTCCTTACAGGCAACCATGCAGGTTTTGCATCCCGTACAGATCTGCATATCAATGAAAAAAGCCGGGGTTTTAATCATGGGGAAGTTTTTCCCTGACCACCTGTACCAGGTTGGTGTGCTGGGGATTGCCTTTGGCAATGGGACTGGGTCTTTGACTGGTCAGGATATTGATGCAGCCGCCCTGATCAATCCCTTTTGGATTGGGTGTATACCAGGCACCCTGGGGAAGAGAAAGCACGCCGGGCATGATCCGGGAAGTGACTTTGGCCCGGACCCGGGTAGCACCGATATCATTAAAGACCGTTACACGGTCTCCATGCTCAATGCCACGGGGGGTTGCATCCAACGGGTTTATCCAGAGCATCTGGGGGGATACCTCCTTGAGCCATTCGTTGTTTCCATAGGATGAATGGGTTCTCTGTTTAAAATGATGCCCTACCAGTTGAAGGGGATAAGCCGCGTTCAATTTTTTGTCTGGCATACCCCAGGTGGAAATATATTCCGGCAGGGCGCAAATCGCATCCCCTTCCGGCAACTCCCAGGTTTGTGACATTTCCCAGAGACGCCGGGAAAAAATCTCTATTTTGCCCGATGGCGTGTTTAAAGGATGTTCTTGAGGATTTTCTCTGAACTCGGCAAGCCCGGTAAACGACCTGCCGCATCTATCCCATTTGTAAAGTCCTTTTTCCAGGGCCGTTGAAAAATCTGCCGGCAGCTCTGGTTTCAGTCGTCGGCATTGATGATACATGGCTTCAACCCATTGGTCATGATCCATCCCTTTGGTATAGTCCTTTTCCACACCCATCTGCCGTGCAATCCCGGCACAGATATCAAACAATGTCCGGCATTCACCCAGGGGTTCAATGGCCTTTTCCCGTATCATCAGTGCACCCATTTCCACGGCATACCCCTGGTATGAAAGATCCCTTTCTTCAAAACTGCTGGTACCGGGAAGTAAAATATCAGCATACCTTGCGCTGGCGGACATGACATTTTCTATCAGAACAATCATTTCACACCGGGTGTCATCGTTAAGAATACCATGGGTGCGATTGATGTCCGAGTGTTGATTAATGAGTGCATTGGAGGCAAAACACCAGAGAAATTTAATGGGTACATCCAGATGTTGTTTACCCCGGAGCCCGTTGTTCAAATCCGTAAATTCTCTTGGATTCTCTATGGCTTTGGTCCATAAAAAGCAGGGGATTGATGTCTTGACCGGATTTTCGCCCACGGGCATCACGGGCCAGGGAATACCCCAGGCTGCTTCCCGATCACCACTGTTGCCCCCTTTTACACCCACATTCCCCGTCAGAATCGGCAGCATGCAGATGGCACTGGCTGCCTGTTCGCCATTGGCATGTCGCTGGGGGCCCCAGCCCTGGGAAATATACGCAGGCTTGGCAGATCCTATTTCACAAGCCAATCGGGCGATCCGTTCTGCCGGGATGCCCGTGATGGAACAGGCCCACTCAGGGGTCTTGGGTGTTCTGTCCGCACCAACCCCCAGGATATAGTCTTTGTAACTATTGCCCGGAAGGATATCTTTCGGCATGGTGGTTTGATCATATCCCAGGGTATATTGATTTAAAAAATCATGATCCACCATATCACGCGATATCAGCACATAGGCCATTGCTGACACCAATGCGGCATCAGTACCGGGTCTGATGGGAATCCATTCATCAGCAAACCCTGCCACCGTGTCAGTATGCAATGGGTCTATAACAATGAATTTCGCCTGGCTTTGTTTTTTTGCCAATACCAGGTCTCTGACCGTTCCTCCTCCGCTCATACGGGTTTCAGCCGGATTATTCCCAAAAAACACAACCAGTTTGCTGTTAACAATATCACTGATATAATTACCCGTTTCAATTTTGCCATACAGATAGGTCATGGCGTGCTGGATCTGGGCCGTACTATAGGAATTATAATAATTGAGTCTGCCGCCCAGAACATTCATGAGCCTGTCAATCTGGTTGCCGTGAGACACAACACCTCCCAGATTACCTGTTCCATAATGGCGATAGACTGCCTCATTGCCGTATTGATCAATAATGTGGTCAAGCTTGGATGCTATGATATGAAAAGCCTCTTCCCAGGTGATGCGGGAAAATTTACCCTCGCCCCGTTTGCCGGTGCGCTTCATGGGATACAAGAGTCTTTCAGGCGCATAGATCCATTTCCGAAGTCCCCTGCCCCTGAGGCACGCCCGGATCTGCCGGGTGCCGGACAAACCCTCGTCAATGATATCTGTCTCCACCCTCACAACGGATCCGTTTTTCACATGCAGTCTTACAGGACACCTGCTGCCGCAGTTAACATTGCATGTCGACCATACTATCCTGTCTGGCGAATTATGTGTCTCCAATAACTTTATTCCGGCCGCTTTTTTTGGACTGATAAAGCGCTTTATCTGCTTTTAATATCAGGGATTGGGGCTTATCCTTTTTATCGGGGACACAGATTGCCGCCCCCGCGCTGATAGTGGCCTGAAGGGGTTGCCCCTCATATTCCAGATTCAATGCGGCGATCTTTGACCGAACCTTGTCAGCCATCATCAGGACATTTTCCAGGGGTTTGTTGGGTATGAGGGCAATAAATTCATCACCGCCATAACGGGCTGTGATATCGGTTTCACGTTTAAAAATATTTTTGATAATCGTTGCTGTGGCTTTAAGATATTGATCTCCGACCAGATGACCATACTGATCATTGATCCGTTTAAAATCATCAATATCAAAAAGAATAATGGATATCGAGGTTTGCTGCCTTAAAGACCGGCTCCATTCAAACGAAAGGGCTTCATCAAAATACCGTCGATTGTACAAATCGGTCAACCCATCAATCCGGCTGATATTCTCAAAATCTTTTGATTTTTCTTCCAGTAAATATTCGTTTTCAAGGGCATCCCAATATTCCCTGTTCCCTCTATGGGTTATAAAACAAAGATAAACAAAGAAAATGAACAGGGAAATCATCAGCGGCATATTCATTTGACAAAAAACCATTGTCCCGATGGCCGGTACCAGCATAAAAAAACTAAAGGAAATAGACAATCTCAGATCTGGGATAAATGACACTGCCCCACCCGCGCAAAGGCCAATGGTACACATCGTCATCAAAAGCGTTGCACTCAGCTCTCCATCCTGGATCATAAATTTTGCAAATCCCGCCCCCCAGATCAATGCGGTCACAGCAGCACCCAAAATAAAAATATAATTGTTGAAGCGTTCAAATTTTGGCTGTGTCCTTTGTGCAACGGACATGTGAAGTAACCGCAACAGGCAGATGCCTGAAAGTGAGACCAGAAAAGGGTTGGAAAATTCAGGATGGCGGATATTATAGTTGTCTGTAACCAAAACAAGACAGGCCGTTGTCAGGAAAAAAACAATACCAATGGTGGATCTCTGTTTTAAATCATTGATCACCCTTGGATATAGTTGATATCTTTTAAACGCCAATCCGCCCCCTGTTGAGCCTGATTTTATCCTGACTTCTTAACCATATTCATATCATCATCAAAAAAAAAAAAGCAATCATTTAATTCCTTTTTATATGGTTATCTTATCTCCGGGCTTAGGGATCATTGCATTATATCCTTTTTGCCGAAGATGATTTGCAAACGCAGCACTTTGGGCTTCTTCCCCATGGACGATGGCGATTTTCTTGATTCGAAGATTTGATCCCGTAATAATTTTATCAAGTTCATGCTTGTCTCCATGGGCACTGAATCCGCCTATTTTTTCAACTTTTGCACGCAACGGATAACTTTTCCCCAATATCTTTATTTCAGGCACATCCCCAGTATTCCCTGATTCATCAGCCTTAGCTCCCAGCTCTTCAATCCGCCTGCCCAAGGTATTTTCAGCCATATACCCCACCAGCAGGATGGTGTTTTTCGGATCATGTGCCTTATATCGAAGATGGTGCAAAATTCTTCCGGCCTCACACATTCCCGAGGCAGAGATCACCACATGGGACGATGTATCCTTATTCAGCTCCATGGATTCCTGCACGGTCTGAACAAACTTGATTTTTTCGAACTGAAATGGATTTTTCCCTTTTTCAAGAAAGGTCTTATGGGTATCCTTATCATAGGCCTCCGGGTGTTCGCCAAACACACGGGTCAGATTGGTTGCCAGCGGGCTGTCAACATAAACGGGTCGCCGTGGCACCTCACCTTTATCATAAAGCTCATGAAGAATATAAATCAATTCCTGGGTTCTGCCAAAGGCAAAGGAGGGAATAATCACAGACCCGCCCCGTTCAAAGGTATCATTTAAGACTTTTTTCAGCCGTGTGCCCAGATTTTCGACAGGCTCGTGTTCCCTGTCGCCATAGGTGCTCTCTGTGATGAACAGGTCAATATCGAGGTCTTCTTCGTCAAAGGTCAGGGTCGGATCCCGTAATATGGGTTTCCCAAACCGGCCCACATCCCCCGTATACAAAACCCGGGTTGTTTTATCATCTCTTTTGATGGTCACAACTGAAAAAGCAGATCCAAGGATATGACCGGCCACATAAAACTTTACCGTGGTATTTTCACCAATGGTCACAGGATAATTAAATGGATATCCATCAATAAGACCAAGGGCTTGCCGTGCATCATCCATGGTATAAAGCGGAGTGACAATATTCAGTTGATGTTGTTTCTGAAGCTTATGAATGACGTCAATGTCGAGTTCATACGCATTTTTTTTCAACATTTTTTTGATGTCACTTTTTTCCTTATTAGAAATATCCTGCTTTACATTATTCTGTTCAGCCTGGCGCAAAAAAGATCTGAGTGATTTATAGTTCAAATATTGTGCATCTGATTCCTGAATATGTCCGCTGTCCATCAACATATATTCCAGGGCATCTGCCGTGGGGCGGGTGGTCACAATCCGGCCTGAAAAGTCCTGTTTTGTCAGCACCGGGATACGGCCTGAGTGATCAATATGGGCATGAGATAGAATCATATTGGTGATCTTGGTTCTATCGATAAGAAAGGTCTGGTTTTTTTCCTTACTTTCTTTCCGTCTGCCCTGGAACATGCCGCAATCAAACAGGATTTGATCCAAGCCGGTATCCAGAAGATGCATTGATCCCGTCACTTCACCTGCTGCCCCTAAGAAAGTTACATCCATAATTACCTCAATCTGTGTTCTATAGTTATAATAAACGGGGTCATAAACGGGGTCAGGCTTGCCTTATTGTCGTTATTGGTTGCAATAAGGCAAGCCTGACCCCAAAAAGACCCCACAAAAACAGCACTATTTGGCAAACACTTTTTTCAAAAGTTCTGTTGTTCTCTTGACCGGATTCTGCCGGATAGCAGCCTCTTCCTTTGCCATATAATAAAAAATACCGTCCATTCCTTTTTCCACCACATGATCCGTAAGATTCGCTTTTACATCCGGCACAAACGGAATGGTTTTGTATTGCTTCATCATATTGTCATAGGAATTTATCGCACCGACGTCAGACAGGCTGTCCTCAATCACAGGCTTCATTTCACGAGAAAGTTCCGGTGACATCTTGCCTTTAAAATACTTTGTGGCAGCATCATCCGGTCCGCTGTAAATCCCTCTTACATCCTCCATTGTCATACTGGTAATGGCATTTGAGAACAATTGTTTTGCTTTGGGTGTAGCAATCTCTGCCGCCCTGTTCAACTTTAACTCAAGATCTTCAAACAAAGATGACATGCCCACTTTGCTCAACACGGTTTTTACCTTTTCAAGGCTTGCGGGCAAAGGGATATGGATGTTGGAATCCTTGTTAAATCCATCTGTTGCCCCCAGTTGAGTGACGACATTTCCCGACCCCACCTTAAGGGCTTCTTTGAGACCGGCACCGATTTCTTCCGTGGTCAGCGCACTTGCTTTATCGCCCTTGTTAATCGATTTTAAAATATCACTGCCTTTATTGAGCCAGGAATTACCGGCAAAAACCGGTGCTGATCCCATCAATGCGACAATGATTGCCAATTGCAGTATCCCTATGAATTTAAGGTTTAACCGTTTCATTTTCCCCTCCGTTATTCTTCATGGTTGTGTCATTTTACTTTATTAAACCGGGCAGCAAACTTTTAATCTGATTTTTCACATCTTCCTTGACCGATTCTATTTTTTCTTTGGGATTTTCTTTTGCGCCCAATATCTGCTGTTTTAATGCGTCTGCATTGGGCAACCCCTGGCCACCGATCATGCCGGCAAGGTCAGGACGAATTGTTGGAGATGCAAAAGCGCCTGTAATAAGAACCGGAACCATCAAACCGGATCGTTGTTTGTCATCCCCCTGGCCTTTCAGAGTGGCAACAAATTTGGGCTCCACCCTTAAATTCAGCATCTCTTTGATCAGATTGATATCTCCTGTTGCAGTCACCCTTACCAAAGGAGACATAAGGCTTGTGCCATCTATATTGACAAGGCCATTTTTGGCCGTAAACGGTATTTTCAACTCTGCAAAATCAGTCTTGGGTTTTTCTTTTGGCTGTTCCCCCGCACCCAGCTTGCCCGTTATATTTCGCACCATACCGGCAAGGTCATAACCGATAATGGCACCATCATTAAACAAGAGCTCCCCCTGTCCCGTCACTGTCTGCTTGATCATATCAGGGGTTTCCCCTGTCATGGAGAGATCTAACCTGGTTTTCAGCGTTCCTTCAATCAACTCCTTTTGAAGGGCATCTTTCATCAAGGGACCTGCCTGAATATTCTTGGCATCAATCATCACTTTTGTCTGGGGATCATTTTTCTGAACATTGAGTACACATTTTGATGCCACACTTCCCTGGTAAAGATTCAAGTCCAACGGGTCTATGGTGATAATGCCTTTGTCGGCCAGCACATGAACGTTAATATTTTCAACGACGGCGCCTTTGGCCTTTAATTTACCCACCTTGAGCGTGCCGTCCAGAACCAGTTTTCGCAAGGGCCCATAATCTGTTTTTTTTGACGATTGCGTGCCACCTGCTGTTGTTGCTTCTGTCTTTGCGGCAGGCTCAGGCATATACCGGTCAAGATCGATCTCATCCAGTTTAAGATCAAATTTCAGGTTGGGTTTTAAAAATTCTTTTGCTGAAGCTGAGAATATCAATTTTGAATCATCCAGCTGAATGTTTCCGTCGGACAGGGACATACTGGCGGGGTTCCCTTTTACCCGTGTTTTTAAAGACACCTTATCCAGTGCGGTGGGATCTTTTGTTTGAACCGGAAACGTCTGGTTCAGGGCGGCGAAAAGTTTTCTGGGTGAAAAAGACGAGATAGCCAGCTCAAGATCAAAGGACTGGCTGGCCAGAGGATCGATAAGGGTACCGTTTAATTTTATTTCCAGTTCATCAAGTGCTTTCAGAACAACATCAATTGCCATTGTTCCCTTACCCGGTTCCTTTCCGATGGGGCCGACCGTTCCTTTAAGGGAAATTGGTTGTTTATCAATCATGGCAGCAAAGGAAATTCCAATCGGTTTTTCAAGGGTGATATTCTCTAAGTTCAAATTCAGGTCTGATATCTGTCGTTTAAGATTTGCCGTTTGATCCAGATATATCAGTTGCCCGTTTGTAATGGAAAAATTGTCGACCATCAGGCTTTTAATCGGTAATCCTTGACTGGATGACGGTTCTACCTTTTTCTTATCTGTTTGCGTCGCCTGGGGTGTGGCCAGCCCCTGCCAGTTGGCCCGGCCATTTTTTAATTTTTCCAGATAAATCACCGGGCCATCCAGAACAAATGTTTTCACTTGTATGCGTTTTGACAGAAGTGGCATCACCTTAAGCCTGACCTCAAAATTCTTCACAGATACCATGTCTTTTACCGCGTACCCGTCCGGATTTCCCAGATGAAGGTTTGTCAATCTTACACCCACCCAGGGGAAAACAGAAAAATCCATATCATCACCAACTGCAAAAGGTCGGCCTGTTGCCTGCGCCACCTTTTGTTCAATTGCCGGTTTATATTTTTTGATATCAACGACTTGGGGAATAATAAGGACAGCGGCAATGATGAGGACTAAAAAAACACCGCCAATAATAAAAAACCACTTGAATATACGTTTCATGGTATCTCTCCGGATATTATGATTGGTTCAACTTTCACACTTAAATTTTTTAGCCGGGGTATAGCCGGGGTCAGGCCTTCGGTATTGACCTTTTTGTCAATACCGAAGGCCTGACCCCAAAGAATTATTTTCTCCTGGTTATACGACTGCCAGTGCAGCGCTGTAATCTGGTTCGTGGCTGATATCATCCACCAGCTCGGCATGCAGGACAATATTGTTCTCATCCAGCACAATAACTGCCCTTGCCGTCAATCCCCTTAATGGCCCATCTTTAATCAGAAGACCATAATCCGTTGCAAAATCAACATTGCGGAACAGCGATCCTGTCAACACATTTTCAATCCCTTCTGCACCGCAGAATCGTTTAAGGGCAAAAGGCAGATCAAAAGAAAGGCAGATCACCTGTGTATTCCGAAGTTCTGATGCTTTTTGATTAAATGTTCTGACCGATGTTGCGCAAACTTGCGTATCAATGCTGGGGAAAATATTTAAAACTTTTCTTTTCCCCTGAAAATCCGCAAGGGAAAACTCGGACAAATCCTGTTTGACTGCTGTAAAGTTTTTTACACTCTTTTCTTTACCTGGAAATTCTCCTGCCAGTTGGACATTGTTTCCTGCTAATTTTGTTGTGGCCATTTGACATCTCCTTTTTTTTATAAAAAAATACCCGAATGCATCACTCTTTTTAATTCTCACTCATTTTGTCTTTTCCAATAGTAATGGTTTGATCAAATTTTTCAAGGTGGTCCTTATGTTTCCTTCATGGACAAAGAGATCCTTTTTCTTTTTACGTCCACTTCCAGAACGGTCACGACAACCGCCTGCCGGACGCTGACGATCTGACTGGGATCTTTTACAAAACGATTTGCCATCTGACTGATATGAACCAGACCATCCTGATGGACACCCACATCCACAAACGCACCAAAAGCCGTTACATTGGTAACAATGCCTGGAATTTTCATACCTGGTACAAGATCTTTCAGTTCATGTATGGTATCATCAAAACAAACGGTTTGAAACTCTTTTCTGGGGTCACGACCCGGACTTGCCATTTCTTTTACGATATCTTCAAGGGTCGGCATACCAAATGTGTCCGTAACATACCGGGCCAAATGAATCCTTTTGATCTCAAGGGGATTCATCATAAAATCCCCGATACCAAACCCGGCATCCGTTGCCATTTTTTCAGCGATCGGATAGGATTCAGGATGGATACCGCTTCGATCCAGCGGATTTTTTGCATTATGAATTCTTAAAAACCCTGCAGCCTGCTCAAATGCCTTTGGTCCGAGTCTTGGCACTTTTAAAAACGCTTTTCTGGATTTGAAAGGACCGTTTTCATTGCGAAATACAACCATATTGGCCGCAATGGTATCGTTTAAACCAGATACCCGGCAAAGCAATTCCCTGCTGGCGGTATTGGCCTCAACCCCGACCTGGTTCACACAGGACACCACCACATCGTCCAGGGATTTTTTCAATAATTTTTGATCCACATCATGCTGATACTGTCCAACCCCAATGGATTTTGGATCCAGCTTGACAAGCTCTGCCAGGGGGTCCAAAAGCCTTCTTCCAATGGAAACAGCACCCCGGACCGTGATATCATGATCAGGGAATTCTTCCCGGGCTAGGGCTGATGCCGAATAAATAGACGCACCGCTCTCATCCACCATGACGATATGGATATGGCTGGCCAGGTCAAGTCCCCTTACAAATGCCTCCGTCTCCCGTCCTGCTGTGCCATTACCAATGGCAATGGCCTCAATATCATATGTTTTCACAAGATTTAATATTATTTTCCGGGCTTGTCCATCCGTGCTGTGATGCAAGAAAATCAGGTCATGGTGCAGCAGTTGTCCCTGGGCATCAAGGCAGACCACCTTGCATCCGGTCCTGAACCCGGGATCAATGGCAAGGATTCTTTTCTGGCCCATGGGGGCAGACAATAAGAGCGCCTTTAAATTTGATGCAAAGACCCCTATGGCAGTTTCATCTGCCAATGATTTTAATTGATTGATACCTTCTTTTTCAATGGATTTGGATAACAGTCGTTTATAACTGTCTTTTATGGCGATGATGACTTCCCGTGCACACGCAGATTGATTTTTGATGACCTTATTTTCAATCAGGTGCAAGGCGCTTTCTTCCTCAGGCAGGACATGGACTGAAAGGATAGCCTCTTTTTGTCCCCTGAGCATGGCCAGTATCCTGTGGGACGGTGCCTTGCAGGCCAACTCCGTCCAGTCAAAATAATCCTTGAATTTTATGCCATCTGCTTCTTTTCCCTTTTTTACCGTTGATTGAAGTTGCCCGGTCGTTAAAAACAATTCCCGGATATTTGCTCTGATTTCAACATCTTCATTGATCATTTCCGCAACAATATCCCTGGCACCGGACAGGGCATCTGCAATTGATTCAACTTTATTTTGAGATGAGATATAGTTTTTGGCTTCAGTGGCAGGATCCTGATTCGACTGGTTCAAGAGGAATCTGGCAAGCGGTTCCAGTCCTTTTTCTGCTGCCATCTGTGCCCGGGTTATTTTCCTGGGTCGGTATTTTTCATAATAATCCTCAAGAGCGGTCATTGATCCGGCATTTTGGATATCTGTCAAAAGGCTTGGGGTCAGCAGGTCACGTTCTTTTAAAGACTTCAGTATCGACTCTTTTCTATTGTCCAGCTCATTTAATTGTTCAATTCGGTCGCGAATGTCAGCAATGGCGACTTCATCAAGAGATCCCGTCTTTTCTTTTCGATACCGGGCGATAAAGGGAATGGTGGCACCCTGGTCCAGTAATTGAACAACGGCTGAAACCCGGGCTGTTTCTAACTTCATTTCCAAACTTATTCGATCAATTATGTTCATAAGTACACGCTGATATTTCCCTAAATTTGAACCCGTAAGCAATCCTTACAAGTTGCATTGTTCCTAAACTGTTTCCATCGGAATTCTTTATGCGGTTTTATTTTCATACTGCCATATGGGAAAACAGTATCTTGAACCCTATCAGGATCAGGATACAGCCCCCGAAAATTTCCATTCGTTTGCCAAACAGCCTGCCCAGTTTTGTTCCGATCTTGATTGCCAGAAGAGACAAACCCGATGTAATCACACCGATCATGACGCTGGGATACCAGATACTCACATCCAGAATGGCAAGGCTTAAACCCACTGCCAGGGCATCAATACTGGTTGCCACACTGAGCATCACCATTGTCATTCCTTTGGAAGGATCTTTTTTATGTATATCAGATGTGATTTCCATGCCTTCCCGGATCATTCTGATACCGACAAAGGCCAGAAGCAAAAACGCAATCCAGTGATCCGCGGATTTAAACTGAGATACAACGCTGATTCCCAAAAACCAGCCCAGAACCGGCATTAAAAACTGGAACAGTCCGAAATGAAAGGAAAGTCGGAATCTGGCCCTGGCATCCTTTGCAAATCCTGCGGCAGCTGCGGCAAGGCTGACAGCCGATGCATCCATGGCAAGCCCTATTGCAATAATAATGATTTCAATCGTTGTCATATCTCTTTGTTTCTGTATAAACAGTGCAGGCCATAAAAAATTTTCTCTTTTAACCATTTTAACCTATCCTATACCATATCTCTCTCAAATAAAACTATCAACAGCATGATTGTCGCTGTTTGAAAAACTTTTAACCGATTCTCCGGCCAGTGAAAGTGGTTGACGATACCTGAAAAAGAATTTGCACCTGTCCTGCTAAAAATAGGCGCTTTACCTATTTACAGGTACTTGCACAGGTGGTATGGATAAAAAAATCGAAAGAAGGGTTATGAAAAAATTAATCATATTCATATTTTTATGCTCACTTCCGTGTATCGCCCAGGCCAAACACTATCAGTGGGTTGAAAATGGTATCCACCATTTCAGCAACTGCCAGAAACCACCCGGTCAAAGAGGTATTTTTACCTTAACTGAAAAGCAAGCCGCCCCTGCGACCCAGTCAGAAAAGCAGGAAGTTGAAATAAATGACACCATTAAAAAGATTGAAGCGCGTGACGCTAGGGTTGAAACCCTCAAACAAACCTATCTAAAACCCGGTGCTGATGCAGTCAAAAACATAATGCAACTTGTTTTACCCAAAAAGGACGCAGATTAATGCAGATTTTGCAGAATGCCTGATCCGTGACTATCTGTGCCAATCTACGTCCATAAAACAATTCACTCGTATGGTGACGATTAATACTTTAATTTTTTCGGAGGTGGTTATGAAATGCCATGAAGTCGATTATGAAATATTTGGCGATGACATGCAGACCGTGGAGGTGGAACTTGATCCCGGGGAAACCGTTATCGCAGAAGCCGGTGCCATGAACTGGATGGAGGACGGGATCTCCTTTGAAGCCAAGATGGGTGACGGCTCCCGGCCGGAACGTGGTTTTATGAGCAAGCTACTTGATGTTGGCAAACGCGCGATGACAGGGGAGTCGTTGTTCATGACCCATTTTACCAACCAGGGACAAGAAAAAAAAAGAGTGGCTTTCAGCGCACCCTATCCAGGGAAAATTATCCCTGTGGATATGTCCCGGATTGGTGAAGAGCTCATCTGTCAGAAAGATGCGTTTTTATGTGCAGCCCTTAGCACCCGGGTGACCATCGCGTTTACCAAAAAACTGGGCACAGGATTTTTCGGGGGAGAAGGATTTATCCTCCAGCGGTTGATCGGTGACGGCATGGCCTTTATTCATGCCTGCGGTACCATTGTGAAAAAACAATTGCAGGGAGAAACCATCCGGGTGGACACAGGGTGTATCGTCGGATTCAGCCCTGGCATTGACTACGATATCCAGAGGGCCGGCAAT
>Ga0180007_10001838_pt1 | contig 26850 bp, 18 predicted proteins | sample MM_PC_MetaG_FD_121122 | JGI IMG/M metagenome (GOLD analysis project Ga0180007, IMG submission 121122) | Groundwater microbial communities from the Aspo Hard Rock Laboratory (HRL) deep subsurface site, Sweden - MM_PC_MetaG | ecosystem: Environmental > Aquatic > Deep subsurface > Groundwater... | reverse complement strand
CTGGCATTACGCGACCACCGGAGCGGCCCTTGAGGAAGTGTTCCGAGCCACCGGCGCCAAGCGTCTGGCTGGCTACGTTTCGGCCACGGGCTCGGCAGGCACCATTGCCGGCGGCGACTACCTGCGCACGATCGCCCCACAGCTCAAGGTCGTGGCGTCCGAGGCCTGGCAGTGCCCCACCCTGCTGATGAACGGCTTCGGCGGCCACCGCATCGAGGGCATCGGCGACAAGCATGTTCCCTGGGTACACAACGTGCGCAACACCGATGCTGTGGCGGCCATCGACGACGAGGACTGCATGCGTCTGCTGCGCCTGTTCAACGAGCCGGCCGGCGCCGACGTGCTGCGCGAAGCCGGCGTCACCGACGAGACCCTGGCGGTCCTGCCTCTGATCGGGATCTCTGGCATCGCCAACGTCCTGTCGGCCGTCAAGACGGCCAAATGGTTCGAGCTCACCGGCGATGACGTGCTACTGACCGTGGCCACCGATTCGTCCGAGATGTACCGCTCGCGCCTGACCGAACTCACCGAACGGCACGGTTCCTACAACGCCGTCCAGGCGGCCATGGATCTGGACCGTTGTCTCTACGGCCAAAGCACCGATCACTACAGGGAACTGACCTTCCCGGACCGCAAGGCCATCCACAACCTCAAGTACTACACCTGGATCGAGCAGCAGGAGAAGGACCTCGAAGACCTCAACGCCCTGTGGGACGATCCCAACGTGTGGGCGCGCCAGTTCGCCCAGCCGGCGCGATGGGACGAGATGATCAACGAGTTCAACGCCGACACGTGCGTGCTGAAGAATCTCTAGGAGGGCCCTTGACCGACCTGATCGTCACCAACGCCCGTCTGATCGACGCCGACCGCGACGAGCCCGGCGGACTGCGCGTGGCTAACGGCCGCATCGCCGAGCTGCTGCCTGCCGATCTGTCCAGCGATGACCTCGGTGCCCTGGCCTGCCGACACGACGCCGAAGTCGTCGACGCCGAGGGTCTGTGGCTGATTCCCGGCGGCGTCGACCCCCACGTGCATTTCGCGCTGCCGGTGGCGGGTACCGTGACCGTCGACGACTTTGCGTCGGGCTCTCGCGCCGCCCTGGCGGGCGGCACCACCTCGTTCATCGATTTCATCACACCGGCGCCCGGATCATCGCTGATCGCGGCGACCGAGGCCCGTTTGGCCGAAGCTGCGACGTCCGTCTGCGACCACTCCTTTCATTTGACCGTCACGAGCTGGGGATCGGGCACGGCAGCTGAAATGCGACGCTGCCGAGACGAATTTGGCCTGTCGTCGGTGAAACTCTACCTCGCTTACCTGGAATCGATCGGTCTTGAAGACGACGACCTGTTCCGCGCCATGCGCACCGCCGCCGACCTGGGCTTGACCGTTCTGCTGCACTGCGAGGACGGTCATCGAGTCTCGGCGCGCCAGAAGGAGCTGCTGGCCGCCGGCCGCCGCGGTCCCGACGCTCACCCCGATTCGAGGCCCGCGGAATTCGAAGTAGCGTCGGTCCTGCACGCATTGGAGCTGGCCGCCCGCGCCGGTTGCCTCGTCTATGTGGTGCACGCCTCGACCGCCGGAGCTGTCGAAGCGGTTGCCCGAGCCCGCGATTCCGGCCAGAGCGCCCTGGTCGAGACCTGTCCCCAGTACCTGCTGCTCGATGATTCCCGGTATCGGGGTGATCCGATCGACGCCGCGGCCTGCGTCATGAGCCCCCCCCTGCGGCCTGTTGAACACGGCGCTGCCCTGCGTCGCGCTGTTCTCACAGGAATGATCGATACGGTCGGCACCGACCACTGCTCCTTCACGATAGCTCAAAAAACGGCGGCTGAGAATTTCACGAGGATTCCTGGAGGCGCCGCGGGCGTGCAGCACCGACTGGGACTGCTCCGGACTGCGGTCCCTGAATTGACCCCTCGCGCGTGGGTGAAGCTGATCAGTGCCGAGCCGGCTCGCCTCTTCGGATTCGAAGGCCGCAAGGGGTGTTTGAAGCCCGGGGCCGATGCCGACATCGTCCTCTGGGATCCCGAAGCGGCATCCATCCTGGACGGAGCCGCCGACGCCCATCGTTGCGACCATGGCATCTACGACGGCATCGCATCCCTCGGCCGACCCCGACGGGTCTGGCAAAGACGGATCGTCTGATCCGCTCATCCTCGCCTCGGGCACATTCCCATGATCCGACCAGTTTCCATCTTAATTTCCTAGAATCCGCTCAAGTCGTTCATCTGTTGGACGAAGAACAGGCTGCCATGCTCAAGACAGTGTTCAGAAGCAGGAGTGTTTCGCCTCATGAAACTCGGCACCATCAAGCTCAAGTATCGGATGATGTTCGCCCTCGGCACGTTCAGCATCGCCATCTTTGCGTCTTTCATGTTCGTGAACATGAAGTACACCAAGCAGATCCTGCTTGAGGAAAGCTACGACAAGGCGATCGGCAGGGTTCAAAGCACGTCCTACGGCATCGACGGGTTCTTCCAGGAAAAAGCCAAGACAGCCTGGACCTTCGGCAAGGCGCCTATCCTGCAGAACTGGCTCGCCAACAATACCGAGCGAAGATCGGACAAAACAGACGACCCTGTCTATCAGTCGCTGATCACGCTCTTCCAGCGGATCAAGACCGACGATCCCGAACTCCAGTCCGTCTTCATGGCCTCCGAAATCACCGGAGAATACTGGGACGACCTGGAACGTGACCCGGGACCGGACTACTACGTCACCGCCAGGCCGTGGTACATCGCGGTCAAGGAGGGCGGTGCTCCGAAGTTCGACTTCAACATCGATCTGCTCGATCAGGTCATGTACATCTCGTACAATTACCCGATCCGCGACGGGAACGACGACATCATCGGTATGACCGGTGTCGACATCAATCCGGCGACCCTGCAACGTCTCCTGACCGAACTCAAGATGTTCGAGACGAGCTCGGCCATGCTCGTGAGTCACGACGGGACCTTCCTCCACCATCCCGACCCCGACAAGGTTCTGGTCTCGAAGATCCAGGACGTTCCCGCCGGCGCGGGATACGAAGGCCTGTCCGCGGCCACCACCGAAATGCTGGCGGGCAAAACGGGCATCACCGACGTGCTCTTCGCCGGAGAAGAGCAGTTCTACGTCTACACCCCGGTCGAGACTATCGACGCCATTCTGGTCCTCGCGGTTCCCAAAAGCGAGATCTTCGCCAACTACGACGCCATGGCATCCAGAACGATCGTCATGATGTCCGTGGCGCTCAGTCTGCTGTTGTTGGCCTTGTACTTCTACGCTCATCGAACCACCAAGCCCATCGAGATGATGGCCGATCTCTGCGAATCCTTCATCGCCTCCAGCGGCAGTGGCTACCAGGTTTCGAAGGGGGATGATGAAATCTCCATCCTGCGTCAGACCTTCCATGGACTGAGCGAATACGTGGACGAAGTGACGGTCTCCTCGACCGACATCAAGACCAACAGCGAGATGATCGCTGAAGAAACCCAACACCAGGAAGCCATGGTCCGCGAGGCGACCGGCGCTCTCCAGGACATGACGAAGAGGATCAGCACGTCGTCGGCCATGGCAAGCCAAGCCGGGAACGTCGCCAAGACAGCCATGACGTCGTCGGCCCACGGCAAGCAACAGATGACGGGCATGTCCGAAGCCATGACCGAGTTATCCGGGCTCTCCGGCGAGATGCTCACTTTCATCGAAACGATCGAGGAGATCGCCCTGCAGACCAACATGCTGGCCCTGAACGCCGCCATCGAGGCCGCCCACGCCGGTGAAGTGGGCAAGGGCTTCGGCGTCGTCGCCGAGGAGATCAGGCAGTTGGCCCAGCGAAGCACCGACTCCGCGAGTCGCATTTCCCTGGTCCTGAACCAGGCCGACGTCCTGATCAGGCAGGGCGCAGGCATTTCCGACGAGGTTCTCGAGCAGTTCAACCACTTCTCGACCCAAGTCAACGAAGTCGGCGTCGCCATGAGGGCCATCGAACTGTCGACCAAGCACAACACCGAAACGATCCAGGACATCAACATCATCATCGACAACGTCTTCGAGATCACGCGCGGCACCGCAGCCAAGTCCGAACTGTCATCCAAGAGGGCCAACCTCATGGCCGACCGCGCCGTGACGATTCAGCAGAGACTGCCTCGATTCAGCAAACGCGGTCTGGCAGCATCGGGCGCACGCGTGAAGTAGTCTTGGAGGGTGTGGGGACGTCCTGTCTGTGAGATAGTTCGTCCATGATTCTTCACAAGACCCAACTTCGTCTTTCGCAGCTCATCTGGCTGTTTCTCATTCTCTCGACCACCCGCACGGTGTTCGCTGAGCCAGTTTTCGAACACCTCGAAGCCGGCGTCACCCGCATCCATGCCGACGCCGCGACCCGCGACGCCGCCCTCCCCTCGTTCGCGCTGACCACCCCGTCCTTCGACGCATCACCGGCTGGAGGATGCACCGTTCCGGTCGTCTTCACCCGACTCCAGGGGCGCCCCGCCATCCGCATCGCCATCGCTCCCGGCACGGATCTGTACGGCACCGGTGAGGTTTTCGGCCCCCTTCGACGCAACGGCACCCGCACGGTCTGCTGGAACACGGACGCCTACGCCTACGGAGCCGGTAGCGAGAGCCTGTACCAGTCCCATCCCTGGGTTTTGGCGGTGCGCGCCGACGGCACGTCGTTCGGCATCCTCGCCGACACGACCTACCGCTGCCTGATCGACCTGACCGACGGCATCCTGTTCGCCGCGAGCGGGCCTTCGTTTCCGGTGATCGTGATCGAGGGCGACTCCCCCCAGCAGGTGCTCATCCTGCTCGCTTCCCGGATCGGCACCATTCCGGCTCCACCGCGCTGGGCACTGGGCTATCACCAGTGCCGGTACTCCTACACTCCCGACAGCCGCGTTCTCGAAGTGGCCAGCACGTTCCGCGAAAAGAAGATTCCCTGCGATGTGATCTGGTGGGATATCGACTCCATGGACGGATACCGCAGCTTCACTTTCCATCCCCGCGACTTCAATGACCCACGGGCCACCAACGACGCGTTGCATGAGATGGGCTTCCGATCGATCGCCATCATCGACCCCGGTATCAAGGTCGAACCTGGCTATCAGGTGTACGACTCGGGCAACGCCATCGACGCCTGGACCTCCAATCGTCACGGCGAACCGTTCATCGGCGATGTGTGGCCGGGCGACTGTGTGTTTCCCGACTTCACTCGCGCCGACGTGCGCCGCTGGTGGAGCGGCTTGTTCTGGGAGTTCCTCGATTCGGGCATCGACGGCGTGTGGAACGACATGAACGAACCGGCAGTGTTCGGGCAGCCGGGTTGGACCATGCCCGAGCACAACGTCCATCGCGCCGACGACGAACTTGGCGGTCCCGGCACCCACGCCCGCTACCACAACGTGTACGGCATGCTCATGTCTCGGGCCACGTTCGAAGGCGTCAGGGCGGCACGGCCGGACCGGCGCCCCTTCGTGCTGACCCGGGCGAGCTTCATCGGAGGCCAGCGCTACGCCGCCACCTGGACCGGCGACAACACCGCGTCGTGGGAGCATCTCGATTATTCGATCCCCATGGTGCTGAACCTGGGCCTCTCCGGACAGCCGTTTTCGGGGCCCGACATCGGCGGTTTCTGCGAAGAAGGCGATGGAGCGATGTTCGCCCGCTGGATGGGCTTCGGAGCGCTGTTCCCCTTCGCCCGCGGTCACACCGGCAAGGGGAACATCGACAAGGAGCCATGGGCCTTCGCCGCCCATGTGGAGACCACGAGCCGGCGCGCCCTCGAAGGCCGGTATCGTCTGCTGCCCTATCTGCAGACGGTTTTCCGCGAGGCCTGGACGACCGGCCTGCCGGTCTGGCGCCCGCTGTTCTTCGCCGATCCGTCCGATCGGCGTCTTCGTGACGTGGACGACGCCTGGCTGATCGGATCCGACCTGCTGGTGATCGCCGACACGACCCTCGAAGGTGAACCGGTCACCCCACCCCTGCCCGGGGGATCCTGGGCCGACGTGACGGCCGAACTCTACGGTACGGCCGATGATTCGAACTTGCCCAGGGTGCTGCTACGCGAAGGCGCGGCTCTGCCGATCGGACCTGTCGTGCAGAATACCGCAGAGGCTTGGAGCGAACTGACCGTGCTGGTGAATCCCGACACCGAAGGCCGCGCCGTCGGCACCTGGTACGATGATGCAGGCGAGGGACACGATTATCTCGAAGGCGATTACGGACTGTGGCTCCTGAAGATCCAGGACAAGAGGTTCGAAATGACGCGCACCGAAGGGGCGCGAGATTGGGGCGGATCCACGATCATGAAGGTCGTTTCCGATCGATAATACGTACTTGAGGGGATTCCTCCGGCGTCGTCCATTCAGGAACACGACCGTCATCCCCTGAAAATGAACCAGATCCCACCGACACACATCACCAGGATCCAGCTCAGGAACACGAGTCGTCCCCGGTGCTTCATGCCGAGGGGGATTTCACCGATCGTCGCGAATGTCAGTCCTGCGAGCTTGCCGGTGCTCGCCCCCGGCGCCGCGAAACTCCCGGCCACCAACAGCACCACGCACACCACGAACAACAGGGCCGCGAAATGCAGGAAATTCATGTCGGCATAACGAAACAAGAGTCCGTCACCGAGCTTGTCGATGTTCAGCTCGGCGATCAGGCGCGCGGCCCCCAGAAGGAAACCGCCGATCAGCGCCGTCATGGCGCCACGGGCGTTCACCCGCCGCCAGAACACGCCGACTAGAAACACCGCGGCGATCGGCGGCGAGATGTACGCCTGAACCGACTGCATGTACTGATACAACTGCCCCGAGATGCGTGACATGAACGGCACCCACAGCAACGCCAATCCCACCAGGACGACGGTCGAGATCTGACCCACCACCACGAGTCGACGTTCGGAGGATTCGGGACGCAGCTTCCTGTAGATGTCGAGAGTGACCAGGGTGGAGCAGGAGTTGAAGACCGACGACAGGGAGCTCATCAGCGCCGCCAGCAATCCAGCCACGACCAACCCCCGCAATCCTGCCGGCAACAAGGTGCCGATCAGCACCGGCAGCGCCTGGTCCGGCTCGGCCAACTCGATGCGACCGGTCTGGGACAGACCGTAGGCCACCACTCCGGGAATCACGAAGATGAACAACGGCAACAACTTGAGAAACCCGGCGAAGATGGCGCCGCCCCTGGCCTGGTCGAGGTCGCGACCAGCGAGAACCCGCTGGACGATGAACTGGTCGGTGCACCAGTACCACACCCCCAGAATGGGAGCCCCCAGGATGATGCCCGTCCAGGGGAAGTCGGGGTGGGAGGAGGGCAACCACATGTTCATGAAACCGTCGCCGGCCAGCTCGGTCATGCGGCCCCAGCCGCCGAGTTCGTTCAGGCCGAGCACGGTGACGATCGTGGCACCGGCGATCAGGACCACCGCCTGCATCACATCGGTATAGAGCACGGCGCGCAGGCCGCCGAAGATAGTGTAGATGCCGGTCGCCACGACCACGATCAGTGCACCCGTCCAGAAATTCAAACCCATGAGCGACTCGAAGACGATGCCGCCGGCCACGACGGTCACCGAGATCTTGGTCAGCACATAGCCGATGATCGAGATGATCGCGAGATACCAGCGCGTGGCGGGCGAGTAGCGACGTTCGAGGAATTCCGGCATGGTGGCGACGCCGCTGCGCAGGTAGAACGGCACGAAGAGCCAGCCAAGCACCAGGAGGATGAGTGACGCGAGGATCTCGAACTGCCCCACCGCCACACCACTGGCGGCTCCGGTCCCGGCCAGGCCGACAAGATGCTCGCTGCCGATGTTCGATGCGAAGAGCGAAGCCCCGATCACGAACCAGCCGGCGTTGCGGCCGGCGAGGAAATACCCGGTCGCGGTTTTCGTAGTCGTGGACCCGGTCCGTGTCACCCAGATGGCGATGGCGTAGATCAGCACGAAGTAGAGACCGATGACGATCCAGTCGGGGGAAGTCAGGAGATTCATGGGGGCTCGCCTGGACGGAGTGACGGTCGAGTGATGGTGTCGACCATCAGCATCTACCAGTGCTTGCTGTACATCAACATCGGAAACGCGAGGAAGCTGCTGTCGGCGTCCTCGTCGAGGGGTCGAAAACCGCTCAGGCTGAACGAGTGGGTGTCGCCGAACAGGCGGATGCCGAGGTTGACGAAGCCGTTGAGGTCATCGTCCTGGTCGTCGAAGAGGCTGCTGGAACTCATGTACTCGCAGAAGATCTTGCTGCTGCGCCCGGCCTGAAGATCGCCGCCGATCAGGAACAGGGTTTCGGTGTCCCCGTCGTCGTCCACCGAGCGGTTGATCGTGAGATTGAGGCTGCGACGATCGTCGCCGATGCCGGCCACGCCGCCGAAGGTGCTGAAGGAGTACTCGCTGATCTTGGTGAAGGCGGCGGTCAGGGCCAAGCCGATCGGCTGTTCCTCGCGGTCGAGCAGGCGGTACTTCGCACCCACGCTAAGCAGCAGGATATCGGAGGTAACGGGGAACATCGTGCCCAGACTGACATCGAAGGCGTCGGTCACGCCGACGCCGAAGTTCAGGAAGAAGAGCTCATAGTTGCGGAAATAGCCGTCGCCCTTGTCGAGGGTTGCGGGCGTGGGGCAGAACATGATGGAGTTGGCGTCCGGGTCGGTGCGCACGCCATAGCGATCGCCGGCTCCGGAAATCCTGGCGATGCGATCGCGAGAGACCTCGATGCGGCCGAGGGAATCGGACTCGAAGACGACCAGGTCGGGCGTCTGGGAGATGATGCGACCGATGAGCAGGTTGCCGTCCTTGAGAAGGAGTTCGTCGAGCTGGGCCTGCTCGTCGACCGGGGTGGTCGTGAACTCGTTGAGATCAGCACCCTGGGATGCTATGGCCACAAGCAGGAGCGCGGCCAGAAGAGTGAGGATCTTCATGGGATTCTTTCGTTGAGACCGGAACAAGAACGCTGTTGATCTGATCCTGCCAGATCGTATCGCTCCTCGCAACCCTGCTGAATTGTCAGCTCGTGATCATATCAGTTCCGACATTCTTCAGCGAAATGGGTATGATCATGACACGCTCAGCGATTTTCCGCCTGGCGTATTCTGCGGATCGGTGTTGTGTGTCCAGTTCCGTCGAACGATCCCCCGTCGCCCCAGAGAGGACTCCACGATGCCCGTTCAAATCAACGCCGTCGTCACCCATCGCATCGAGGTGGCTTCGGGCCTGATCATCTTGCGCGTTGCTCCGGACGGTTGGGACCTGCCGTCATGGAAGTCGGGGCAGTTTGCGGTTCTGGGGCTGACGGGCTCCGCCGAGCGCACCCGGTTGTCCGATCCCGACACAGCGGACCAGGCTCCGGACAAGCTGATCCGCCGGGCCTACAGCATCGCCTCGTCCCCCGAGGAGACAGGCTACCTGGAGTTCTACATCACCCTGGTGCAGTCCGGGGCCCTGACACCACGGCTGTTCGCCCTCAAGCCCGGCGATCCGGTCTTCCTGGGCAAGAAGATCAGCGGCATGTTCACCCTGAACGACATCCCCGAAGGCAATCACCTGTTGCTCGTGGGAACCGGCACCGGCCTGGCGCCTTACATGAGCATGCTGCGCAACGATCTGGGATGCCGCCTCGACCTGCACACGGTGGTCCTGCTCGGCGCCCGCCACAGTTGGGACCTGGGATACCGGGGCGAACTGATCGCGATGCAGAGATACTGTCCTACTTTCCATTATATTCCAGTGATCAGTCGGCCCGATGAGGAGCTGATGAAGTGGTCGGGGCACGCTGGCTATGTTCAGGATCTGTGGGACCGGGGGTTGGTCGAAACCGCGATCGGTTCGAAACCCACGCCCGAGAACACCCACGTGCTGCTGTGTGGAAATCCGGGGATGATCGAGGGCATGATCGAGCGGCTGGGTCAGGACGGGTTCACCGAGGGAACGAAGGCCGAGCCCGGGCAGATTCATGCGGAGAAGTATTGGTAGGCGTGCCCAGGTCGTCCGCTACCCTATCGATCTAGGCTTCCTCCACCTCTGCCTCCATGAAGCTTTCTTCCCTGTCTGCCTTGCGTCCGGTGAACCGGATGGTCCGGGCAGCAATGATCCAGCTGATGCCGTACGACAGGAATCCCACGAAGCGGAGCCCCGACGAACCGACCCCGAGATCCTCGAAGATCAACTTGATCCCCAGAGCGAAGAGCAGCGGCGTCACGAGCCATGCCGGTTCGGGCCGATGCAGCAGGCGGACCAGGCCCATCAGGAGCATAGCCGTCAGGCAGCCGGCGAGCGTGCGGATCACCGCGGCCACGCCGGGCTCGAGAGCTTCGCCGCCGCCCACGATCAGGGCGGCGGCCTGGGCCAGAAGCCCTGTTCCCAGCAGTGCCGACGCAGCGAACACTACCGTCGTGGGAAGTCGCCTCGTCCAGACCGCGTTGCGTGGCAAGGGCGTGGAATACAGCACCCAGCCGCAGACGAACACCAGGCCCATCACCACCAGGCGATGGACTTCCAGCAGGGGCGCGACCTCGCTGGCCGAGAGCGAGGGAAAGGTCGCCACCAGGACGCCCGTGGCCAGGATCGCCGTCAAGGTCACCGCGGCGCCGTGATAGCGGAGCGTGAGTCGACGACGACGAGCGCCCAGAATCGACATGACCAGGGCCAGACCCATCCACAGGGCGCCGACGAACCCACCGGAGGGCAGGAATGCGGCGCCGGTCAGCACGAGCAGGACGGCCAGCGTCGAGTGGTAGTAGAACTCGGTTCCCTTGCCGTGTGTTTTCTGCACGCGCAGAAATGAATGGGCATAGAACGCAGCCCCGCACAGCAGGGCCGCCAGGCCGATGCCCAGGGCGAAGGTGCTTCCCGCGCGGGCCATGACGATGGCGCCACCGAAGGCGAGCGTCATCGACCCGAGGGTCTGGAGGATCTCGAACACGCCAAGGGACTGCCGGCCGGTGAGCATGTTCCGGGAAAACATGCCGACGAAAATGGCGAATTGGCCCGCCAGGAGCAGGAGAACGATTGTCGCCGCGGGATACCCTCCCTCCATGGGCCCGGAAGCTCCGAACGCGCGAAGCAGCGGGAAGACCAGGAAAATGTTGGTCCAGGCCGCGGAGATCCACAGCTGGGCCTGCCAGGAATGGCGGTGACTCGACACCACGGACAGGACCGCCACGGCGATCATCAACAGGCTGGCGGCGGCCTTGGATTCCGAACTCCAGAACAGGGCCGTACCGACCGCCAGCGCGCCGAGGATGGCGGACAAGGCCAGCAGCTGACGGTTCAACCTGACCGCGACGGCCAGGAATCCCGCTGTGATCATGCCTGTCGAGATCAGGGCGATCGTCGGCGACACGAATTGCCGCATGGCACCCGATTCCCACAGCAGCGGGTACGCGATCATCACCCCGAGCATGCCGTGCACGATGCCACGCCTCGAGCCGACCACACCGCGGCAGCGGTCCGCCAAGAAGAGCCATCCGCCTGCGTACGCAAGTCCGAGAGCAAACCCGGCTGCGGGCGGAAGCAGCCCATCGTCAACAGAAGCGCGCAAGAGGAACGCGCCGGCCAACCCCATGAAGAGTCGACCGATGAGCGACGCGAAATGAAGCTGGGGGCGAACCTGCTCGACGGTCGTGCCATCCGATGCCGATACGAACCCGTCTTCGACCGGCGACACGGCAGGGATGGATGTCGCGGCTGCGTTCTGGGCGACGAAGACGGCCGCCTCCAGTTTCTCGATCCTCAGCTCCAGTTCCCGCAGTCTCGATTCCATGAAACCTCCGTCTCATCGCGGCTGATGAGAATGGATCCATTCCCATGAACTTGGCGTTGCATGATCATCTTCGCTTGGAGTACAGTGCCACGAATTGCCACCATTCTTGTAGGAGAATTTTGTGACCGTTCGCCCAACCCATCCTCCACGTCGCTCTTTCATCTCCTCCATGAGATCCCTGCTCTGGTGGCTGGTGTCGAAAGAGACCTTGTCCGACACAGCTGCTTCGCCGACAGCGGATGACGATGTGCCGGCTCTTCAATGGATTTTCGGGTCTGATCAGGTGCCGAATGCACCGGAATGTCAGGCGACACGAGAGATCACGCCATTCGGTTGGCTCCTCGCTTCGGACGCCATGCCCGTGGCCCAGGCGACTAGGACAGAGCAAGAGATCGGTATTCTCGCCTGGCTCGTCACGAGCCGTGGGCCGGGTGCTCATCCCCGTACGAACGATCAGGAGGCTTCATGAGACAGGACAGTCCGCTCTGGCATGCCAAACATGTGGTGCGAGCCTTCCTTCTGCTGATCGTGGGCGTGATCGCCCTGGTGATGCTGAGGTGGTTCCTTGTTCCCGAATCGTGGGGAACCACCGGCTGGTACCGGGGTGACAACGTGGCCGAACAAATGGCCAAGCCCGTGCGCCACGGAGGCGACGACGCCTGCCTCGAATGCCACGACCAGGAGCATGAGGCCCACGCCGCCGCCGGCCACGCCTCGGTCAGATGCGAGGGTTGTCACGCCCCTGTCGTCAGGCACGTGACCGACGGCGAATGGGTTGCACCGATGCCGGTGCAGAGGGAAGCCGAACTGTGCCTGAATTGCCACAGGTGGCTCGAGGCCCGGCCCCACGACTTTCCCCAGATCCGGCCCCGTGAGCACGTGAGCGAGCAGGGCGGCGAGTACGGTCCCGAGGTCTGTTTCGATTGCCACAATCCCCACGAGCCCCTGTAGGTCACCGACCCTGGAGGACGAGATGCACGATCGGAAAGAAAGCTGCGGGGGCGGACAGGGACTGACCCGGCGGACCTTCCTCAAGCACCTGACCACGGTGAGCGCGGCGGTCGCGAGCGGCGCGGTGGTGGGGCTCATCCTGCCCAAGGGCGTCGCAGGCGCCGTCGAGATCAACTACGACTGGACGCGACACCGGTGGGTCTACCTCATCGACACGCGCGCCTGCATCGGGTGCGGTTCGTGTGTCCGCGCCTGTCGTCAGGAAAACGACGTACCCGAGGGCCACTATCGCACATGGATCGAGCGTTACCGCATCAACACCGAGGGCGAAGCCAATGTGGACTCCCCCCTGGGCGGCGAGCACGGTTTCGAACGAATCAAGGCCGGCGGCGAGGTGCGCAAGGCGTTCTTCGTTCCGAAACTCTGCAACCATTGCGCCGAGACCCCGTGCACCCAGGTCTGCCCCGTCGGCGCCAGCTACACCACACGCGACGGAGTTGTGCTAGTAGACAAGGACCACTGCATCGGCTGCGGCTACTGCGTGCAGGCATGCCCGTACGGCAGCCGTTTCATCAACCTTCAAACTCACACGGCCGACAAGTGCACCTGGTGCTACCACCGCCTGACCAAGGGCATGACCACGGCCTGCGTCGGTGCCTGCCCTGTGGGCGCCCGCATCATCGGCGACCGCGAGAACCCCGACGATCCCATCAACGAGATCCTCGCCACCCAGCGGGTCCACGTCCTGCAACCCGAGCTGCTCACCAAGCCGCAGTGCTACTACTCCGGCCTGGACATGGAGGTGCGTTGATGTTCACCGAACTCACCGGGTATCTCTTTCCCAACGACGTCCACATCTCGTGGAGCCTGATGATCGTCATGTACCCGTACATCACCGGGCTGGTGGCCGGCGCATTCATCGTGTCGTCGCTCTACCACGTGTTCAACCGCGACGAACTGAAACCCGTGGGACGTCTGGCCCTGGCCACGTCGCTGTGCTTCCTGCCGGCGGCCATGCTGCCCCTGCTCAACCACCTGGGCCACCCGGAACGGGCGCTGAACATCATCATCACACCCAACTTCACGTCGGCGATGGCGGGGTTCGGGTTCCTCTTCTCGGCCTACTTCATTCTGGTTCTGCTGGAGGTGTGGTTCGTCTTCCGCTCCGACATCGTGCGTCTCGCCACCGAATCGCGCGGCATCAAGCGGAGGTTCTACAGCCTGTTGGCCCTGGGCGTGTACGACGTGTCGGACGAGGCCCTGGCCATCGACCGGCGCTTCATCCGGGTGCTGGCGGCCCTCGGTATCCCCATGGCCTGTCTGCTGCACGGCTACGTCGGCTTCCTCTTCGGCGCCCTCAAGGCCAACCCCTGGTGGTCCACCCCCCTGATGCCGGTGATCTTCCTGTTCTCTGCCGTGGTCTCGGGCATCGCCATGCTCATCGTCCTCTACCAGGCGGGCTGCCGGTTCAAGGGCATCGAGGTGGACCGAGAGGCGATTTCATCCATGTCACGCTGGCTGTGGCTGTTCATGATCATGTCCCTGTCCCTGGAAATCCTCGAGATCATGACCCTCTCCTACGAGCGGGCCGAGGAGTGGGAGGTCATCGGCCATCTGCTGACCAACCAGCTCTCGATCTCGTTCATCTCGGTGCAGATGGTGATCGGCGGCCTGATCCCGTTCATCCTGCTGATGCTCGTGGTCACGATGGGCGGCCTGATGCACGACAAGCTCCGCAACACCTTGTCGCTTTCCGCTTCGCTGCTGCTGCTGCTCCAAGTTTTGTCGATGCGCTGGAACGTTGTGATCGGCGGACAGATGTTTTCGAAGAGCATGCGCGGGTTCCGCGAAACCTATGTTCCCGGACTCTTCGAGAAGGAAGGCGTGATGGCGGCGGTCCTGATCTTCCTGCTGCCGTTCATCCTGCTGACGTTCTTCGAGAAGGTGCTACCGACGCTCAAGAAGTCGGAGAAGGACGAGAGCTGAGTCACCCTGAAAAGGGTTCGTACGAGGCAAAACGTGCAAACCAGCCATGGACCCGAAAACACCATTTCGCGGCCATCTCGGGATCATCCCGGTACTCGGGAGGCAGCGGGGCCGGATATGGCTCATCCATCCAATGGGTACGTAGGATGAAATCGAGGGTGCCGACCGTGAACTCCGGCGTTTCGTCTTCATTCAGGAAGACACCATGGATCGCGGTGAGTGTAAGCTCGTTCTCCCCGACCGTCGCATCCACCAAGACGAAGACCTCCAGCAACCAGCTCCTGACCACGATCAGCCGGCCGGCCCGCAGGAACAGGGCCCACTTCTGTTCCATGGCGTATGGCGTGAAGAGGGCGCCGTCGGCGAGGGGCGCGGTGAGCGGATAGACCAGCCCACACGCCGTAATCCGTGCTGAGGCGGGTGCGTGGCCGACGAAGTCTCGTCCGTCCGCGCCTTGAAGACTCAAGGCGTTCTCGGCGAAACGGGGATCGAAGGTGGTGGAAAAGACATGCTGGGTGTAAGGACGGACGTCGTAGACGGAAACAGGCCAGGGGTTGGCGCCGGCGGGAAGCAGGGAGACGGAATCGGGTTCCGGGGGCAGGTGGATCATGTTGAACTCCTATGTCAGGATCAGGGGCTCGCCGTCGGCAAGACGTTTCAGGTCGACGAAGCCGCCGGTTAGCGCCGCAGTCAGGCGCATAAGCGTTTCGGGCGTCGCCCCTGGAGGTGGATCAAGAGGCGAGCCGATGTCGAGGATCAGACGACGGCCATCGTGTTCGATCTCGATGCAGTTTCCGTCGCCGAGGACACGATCGATGTTGGCGCGGTACCAGCTATGGATGCGCGCATACACCTCGCGACGAGACATATGACTCGGAATCGAATCGATTGGATGCAAGCCCACGACAGGATCCTTTCGGCGGATCAACGATAGTGATTCAGGCTGTCCTCTAGCATCTGGAGTACGGACTCCCGCACGGCCACCGGCCCGATCACCTCGGCGCAACTCCCGAACGACATTGCCAACGCCACGACCTCCGGTTCGGAGGTCGCCCAGAAGCTCAAGCGCGTCACTGCGCCCTTCGTTTCGATTATCTGGCCCGGACTCCACTGCCGTTCGCGGGCGAAGGAAGCGGCCCAGCCGGTGAGGTCGAGCACTGCACGGAACTTCTTCTGGGTCCAGACGCCGAAGCCCCGGTTCATCACTTTCTCGAAATCGTAGTTGGTAGGACGCCGGAAGAGTACGTCGGTCAGTTCGACGGAGGTGAAGCGCTGCAGTGCGAGCAGGGGGTCGAACTTGGGGGTCTTGTAGGGTTTGCCGGGCGTTTTGGCCCGACGGGCGTGCACGTAGATGCTCTCGCGATGCGCGAAGATCTTCAGGGGCTTGATGTGGAAGTGTTTGGTCGCGTCGGCGGTAAGATTGCGGTAGCCGACGGCGCAGACACGGCGGCGGTCCATGCCGTCGATCAGGGTGCGCAGCACGTCCTCGTACTGCGAGTAGTCGATCACGCCGGTGCGCACGACGCCGAACACGGGCTCGCCTGCTTCAACGCCGGCCGGCAGGTGGGCGCCACTCTTCTCGACGGCGCGCTCCATGTCCTTGTAGGTCTTTTCGCCGAGCAGGTGCTGAGTGAAGGCGCGGCACATCTGAAGGGTTTGATGCTCGGCTTCGCTGAGCAGTGCAGCGGGTTCCGCCCCATGGCGTCGTTCGATCCAAACGTACTTTCGGTTTCCACGCATCTCATCGCAAATCGGCGCTCCGTAGGCGAGAGTGATGTCGTCGATGAGGCGCAGAATCGTCTGCTTGGAACAGTCGAGCATTGTTGCCAGCTCTGTCAGGGAATACCGTTCACCGGAGAACAGGAGCTTGGCGAAGAGGCTGATCAACTTCTCGCCGTAGGAGCTGTCGGGGTTCTTCTTGGCTTGCATCATGGCCACCATATTAAGGAGATATCGTTCCGTATGACGGAATGGTAGCACGGCATTCTTCATCCTGACAATACGCAAACACTATGAGCAAGGAGATCAGAATGTACATCAAGGAATCCCGCGACATGGTGAACGAGGCATAGCCTCGTTCGGGGGGGGGTGCGGGCTCCTTTTGGGCGAGAGGTTTCCGCGCCTCCCATCACCCGGGGCACATGCAAACAATCATATCCAGCGCTTGAAGAAACGGTGTCCGGACAACGTTTCGAAGTGGGAGAAGGCGATTTCTTCACCATAAACAACGACCTCACTCCATCAAAAAGAGGAAGCCGCCCGAAGACGACTCCCTCTTTCCTCCACCCCCGCCACAACTCATTTCACCAGAATCACCTTCCGAATATCCATCGCTGCCCCGTTCCGCAGACGAACCAGATAAGTCCCTCCCGAAACCGTGGCCCCGGCGTCATCGCGTCCATCCCAGGTCACATCATGTCGGCCCGGGTCCAGCCGCCGGTGAACCAGCGCGCGAACACGCCGCCCCCGGGTGTCGAACACGTCGACCTGTGTGTCGCCCGCCGTCGCGACCGTGAACGACACCGTGGTCATGGGATTGAACGGATTCGGCGCCGCCCCGGTGATCTCCGTCCGCGTCACGACATCCACCGGCGGCACGTCGGTCACCGTCCCCCCGAGAATCTCGATGCTGTACTCCACCGGTTCGTAGAACGCCGCCCGGTCCTTGCGCCACACCACCAGACAGTGGTCGCCGTCGACCGGAACATTGAGCGTGAACTGGGTGGTCGTGCCCGCTTCGTATTCCACGTTCGGCACCACGAAGTCCCCCTTGCCGAAATAGGCGTAGTCGGTGTTGTAGAAGGCCATCCCCACACGGGCTTCGGGGTGGCTGGTCCGCACGATGAACGTCGTTTGGTAGGGGTCGAAGTAAACGTGGTGCAGGTCGACGATCTGCATCGGAGCCAGGGTGAACGGACCGTGGGCTCCGTAGGGGTTGGCGCCCAGGTAGGTCGAACCCGCAGCCTGGAGGTTGTAGGGCTGTCCGCCCGAGGCCTTCACGACCCCCGCGTCGAAGTCCTGCCACGATGCGGCGTAATAGTTGACCATCACGAAGTCGGACTGTCCCGGACCCCACGACGACGACGCCAGGTAGGTACCGAAACCGGCCAGACAACTCGGACTCGCCGGGTGCAGGCGCACGTCGACGTCGCTGGTGTCGCCGGGCATGACGGCCATGGCCCCGAACATGTGGGCGCTCGGCGACGGCGCCGTCAGACGCAGCCCATCGCAGTTGTAGTAGTGGACATCGGTCTCGAGATCCTCCCAGCCTCCGATCGGGTTGGCGGGCATGCTTCGACCCGAGACCGTGCCGAGGGTGTAGGCCTGAGGAGTCCAGACCCACTGCATGGAGTAGGCGTTGTCGGTCTCGTCTCGCTCGGCGACGTCGCCCGGCGAGTCGATGCGCAGTCCGAGCGTGTGCCGACCTCCGCGGTGGTAGTAAGGGCCGAGATTGTATTCGCTGTAGGTCGTGGCGCCGTCCAGGACAGGCACCGTCCTCGTGGCCAGGACATTGCCGTCGGTCATGATATCGTACTCGAACTCCGTGTCGGTGCTGCCCGCCAGAGTATTGCGCAGCGAAGCGTTGATGTACGTGCCGCCGAGGGTGTTCCCAGGCAGCGTCAACGTCAGGGGCACGGACGAGCCGGAAGCGCCGCCGGTGTTGCGCGGGATCAGCGGAAAGAGCCAGCCCACGGGGTTGATGGTCGTGAGATTCGGCTTCTGCCGTTCGACAGTCAGCCTCATGTCCATCGGCGCGGTGCCCTGGAACTGATCGCGGTAGATCACCAGACAACATGACCCGGCTGCTGTCGGGCTCACGTCGAAGAACTGCGTCTCGCCGTGCGTGATCGACATGGATGTCGGCGCGTCGAGTAGCCCGCCCAGGGTGAAGTCGCGGGTCAGCCAGCCGACGATGATGTCGTTCTGTGTCCCCAGGTTCTCGAGGGTGACGGTCACCGGACCCCAGGCCACATCCGTCGAACTGACGTAGACCTCCTTCAGATCGATCATTTCATCCTGGGCGAACGAGATGATGCTTGTGAAGCCCATCTGGAACGACGAGCTCTTCTCGTAGGAGATGTCGTACTGATCACCCACCTCGTCGTCCCGGTTGAGGACGCCGATGTCCCAGGTCTGCAGGCCCACAGTGTTGCGGTTGACGATCACGGCGTCGAGCATCCCCTCCGGACGCACCGATCTCGTCACATACTCGGCGAAACCGTCCTGAGCTCCGGTTGACGGCTGATGCAGGCGCACGTCGTAATCGAGATCGTTGTTGACCGATCGTACCGCCACCGCCGTGAAGGCCGACGTCGAGAGCATCCTCAGGCCGTCGCAATTGTAGTACATGGGATAGCCGTCCAGCAGAGCATCCCAGCTTCCTTCACGCCAAGGAAGATGGATGTCGCGCAGCTGAATGCCGGGCGTCGTCAGCTCCAGCGGGGTCCACACGAATTGGCGGGCCCAGGCGTTGTTCATTTCGTTCTCTTCGGGTTCCTGACCCGGAAAATCGTGTCGCACCTCGAAGGTGTGGCGGCCGCCATAGAAATTTCGCGGCCCCATGTTGTTCACCCTGAACGATTCCCAGGGCCCGAGTCGGCCGTACTGGGCCGAGTGTTTCCAGGTACCATCGAGAAAGAACGTGAAGTCGAGGGTCGTGGCCAGGGTCGACTGGTCGCTCAGGTTGATGCCTGCGAAACTGAAGGAGGTGTTCCCCAGGTTGCCGGTCAGGGTCGGAGTGACGTGGGTCGAGCTGGGGGTTCCCACTGCGCCGGTGTGGGGAACCAGGTTGTAATCCCATCCCACCGGCTGGAAGGGCGACAGATCGATAGGCAGCGGTTCCCGCACGGTGTACGGACCCGACCAGGCGAAACTCTCGCTCCAGTTTCCGGCTTCGTCGACGGCCCGGATGCAGAAGTAGTAGGTGGCCGCCGGTACGGGCCCGATCGCCACCGAGACCGTCGCATGGCGATTGATCGTCGCCGGGGGCAGTTGCGGGGCATTCGGATAGAGGCCGTACGAATAGCCGGCGATACCCGAAAGATCGTCCACAGGAGGGTCCCACCAGAAAGTGAAGTAGGCCCTGGTGGAAATCGAACCGAGAGTATGAGTCGAACACGACAGGTTCGACGGTGGCATCGGCGGCGTGTCGTCGAGATCATAGCCGCAATTGCTGGCGGTGGCCCAAAGATCGGCGCCCTTTTCGGGATGGCGGACGAGGTATTCGTCCATGAAGTGCTGCACGGTGAGAAGATCAGTAGGATCGGTTTCCGGCCACACGGGTATGTGATAGTCGTGGGTGAAGATCTCCAGGATCTCGTCCATGCCGCCGAAACTGCCGTCGCCAAGCTGATCACGGCCGGTGAAGACTCCATGATCGTCCTGCTGACCGTCCGAAATGTCACGAAGCAGGGCCGACACGAAACCCTCGGTGGTGTGGGAAGGATGGTAGTTGGTTCCGTCACAGGTCCCCAGATTTTCGAAGCTCCGGCGATACTGCGCCAGCGAGCCGTCGACATCCAGCGGCAAGCGGTTGGTGACTATGTCAGCGAGCCAGTTGGCGACGCCTTCACTCCAGGCGTCGTAGGCGTTTTCTTCACACCATAGGCAATGACCGCAATCGGGAAACGGCCAGTCGTGGTTCTCGTCGCACCATTGGTTGCAGTAGTCGGGATCGGGGACATAGTTGAAGATGTGGTCGATGTGATGCCCCATCTCGTGGACCATCGTATCTTCGCGCCACTCCTTCGCAACTGAGATGTGAATCTCCTGGAAATAGGGGCTGTAGTAGGCGTTGTCGAAGTCCGTCTCCGGCCACTGCACGTCGAAATCGGCTATGGTGGGCAGGCCCCGCTCCACCATCAGCCATTGCCGCGTGCGGTAGGCCGTGTTCCAGATGTGCAGGGCTTCGTGATCCGACTCGGGGCGCATATCGCCGAAGTCGAGGGAACTCCCCGTGTAATCGTCGTGAACGTTCGTGGTCCAGGAGTAATCGGTCTCCAGGATTCCCGATTCCTGCACCTGGATATTTCCGTTGTCGGTTTCGAACTCCACGTAGAGATCAGGTGTGTCGTCGCAGGTCCAGCATGGATCCCACGTGAAAGTGACGTCGAAGACGCCGCTCGCATCGAGATGCGTGGTGGCGAGGAGCTCGTCCCAGGTGCTGTCTTGATCATAGACACGCGTGGTGACACCCTCGGGAGCGATCGTCCAGCCGTCCTCGCGGATGTACTGGAGCCGTCCGAAGACCCGAATCGATCTGCGGGAGTCCTTGTCGGCGGAGGGGGGATCATCGAGGTCGGTCGGATCGGGGCCGATCATCACGCCTTCGGGCGGTTGGAACCTGGGGAGATCCTCGCGGACATCCTCGGGAAGCGTCGGATCGCCCAGATAGGCCGGACGTGGCTCCACCTTGTCCGGTTCCAACGGCACGACGCGGCCGGAACGAACCGCTCGATCAGCGGACCATGCCCGCAGATCGAGAACCGACTCGAGGGACCCCTTGTCGGTTTCGACTCGGATCACCACGGCGTCGTCGAGGGAGCGGGGAACGCCTCGAAAGGAAACCAGGGCGATGTCCCCCTTCTCCAGGTACGGATTCGAAATCCTGTCGACGGAGAAGTCGGCCCAGCGGGCTCCGTCGATGTCGACTGAAAACAGATCGATGCTGCGGGAAGCGGTGATCACCAGGGTGCCCACGAAGGGCTCTCCCGCCTTGACCAGGGTCGGTTGCTCGGCCAGGCTGATCTTGATGGGTTCCGAGAACACCGTGGCCAAAGCGCTCGTGGCGAACACCATGATCACCATGGGGGCCAAGAGTCGGGTGATCGTTCTCATTACCTGCTCCCCGTTTCATTCTGAGCGGAACCCGAAACAGGGGCGAGACTCAAGACAGGGTTGAGGATCTGCTCGATGCTCGCCTCCAGGCGCGTCACGACATCGCCTTGATTCCCGGCGCGCGCGTACCGCAGCTGCACACTCAGCATCTCGACTTCGGCGTTCTTCTTCACCTCGGCGATCCTCTTCTGCAATGTCATGCGCTCGGCATGATCCTCGGTACCGCCGAGGAGCGCGACGAGTTCGCTCACGGCCACGCGTTCCTGGTCCATGACGTGACGGATTTCCGCCATGCGGTTTGGCATCGGATCGCCGGGCTGGGTTGTGGGCTGGGTAACCACAAGAGGGATCGCCGAGTTCTCCTCGACCTGGGCTTCCACCGCGACGGCAGTGAACATCAGAGCAATCAGGATCGTGGCAGCATAACCGGTCATCATCGTCCCCTTTGGGTGGCATGGTTCGACAAGAAGCCCATCGACTCGCTGGGGAAACACCGGTTCAGGAGACGCCATTGTTGCAGTCTCGGGAAAAATAGGGGCCGCCTCGAAGTCGTCGGACATCCCCCTTGCATTCCTCCCCGGCCCATAGCACGCTCACCGTGGATCGAACATCCCGAGCAATCGCCCCCAACCCCGGGTATTCCATGCTGATCGATACCCACTGCCACCCGTACCTTCCCCCTCTCGACGCCGCCACAGCCGATGTGCTCGCGAACGCTCGCTGCGCAGGCGTATCCGCTTTCATCGTACCGGCTTACGACACCGTATCGTGGTCTCACGTCTCTCAGTTGTCCGAAACCCACCCCGACCTTCACCCAGCCTACGGCCTCCACCCCTGGCAGGCGGCCCAGCCTCTCGATCTCGCCGACCTCACGATCCGATTGCGCCATCCCAGGACCGTCGCGGTCGGCGAGATCGGCCTCGACACCAAGATCGACGTCCCTCTCGACTTCCAGATCCGCGTCTTCCGCGACCAGCTTTCCCTCGCCCGCGAGCTCGATCTGCCGGTCATCCTGCACAACCGCGGCGCCTTCGACGAAATGGCAGACATCCTCGCCCGGGACGGCCTCGTGCGCGGCGTTCTGCACGCTTTTTCCCGCTCCCTGGATGTCGCCCGTCCGTTCCTCGATCTCGGCCTGTCCTTCGGATTCGGGGGCTCGATCACCCGTCCCACGGCCCGGCGACCGCGCCGCGCTGCGGCGGATCTGCCCCTCGATCGCATCCTGCTCGAGACCGACGCTCCGAGCATCGGCCTTCAGGACGTGCCAGCGGGAAGCAGCGAACCGCGTCACGTGGTGGATGTCGCCCTTGCTATTGCCGGGATCCGCGGCCTCTCCCTCGACACCATCGCCGCCCAAACCACAAGGAACGCCCGTGAGCTCTTCGACCTCCCCGACGCCTGAGCGCTTCGAGCGCACGGCTCTGCTCTACGGCGCCGACGGCTTCGCCCGCATCCGCGCCGCCTCGGTGTTGATCGTCGGGCTCGGCGGCGTCGGCACCCACGCGGCTGTGGCGCTGGCCCGTTCGGGCGTCGGCCGGCTCACCCTGATCGATTTCGACGAGGTCACCGCCTCATCGCTCAACCGTCATCCCTGCGCCTGTCCTGCCGATGTGGGACGTCCCAAGACCACCGTCATGGCCGACTTCCTGCGATCCACCTGCTCCGATACCGAGATCATCGAACGGCAGGCCTTCTTCCATGATGACTCGGCCGACGATCTGCTCACCCCACCGCCCGACCATGTCGTGGACGCCATCGACTCGCTGAATCCCAAAGTCGCCTTGCTGGTCGCGTGCCTCGACCGCGGCCTGCCCGTGGTCAGCTCCATGGGCGCCGCCATGCACGTCGACGCGACACTCGTGCGCGTCGCCGACATCGGATCCACGACTGGATGTCCCCTCGCGGCCAGGGTGCGTAGGCTCCTGAAACGGCGTGGATTCGACACAGGCGTGCGCTGTATCTACTCCCTCGAAAAACATCCAGTTCGGCCCTTGCCTCCGAACGACGACCCGAGTTACGATCGCGGGCGCTTGCGCGACACCTTGCCGAGCAGCATGAGTATTCCTGGCGTCTTCGGGTTCACTTCGGCCTCGATCGTCCTGGAAAAACTGGCCGCTGTCGAAACCGATCCTTATCGCCCGGAGGACCTCCGTTGACTCGTTCTCTCTATCTGCTGACGCTTGTTCTGGCCTCGTCCTCGTTCGCCTTCGGATCCAACACCATCCCCGACGCGGCCGACGGCACCCGCACCGCCAAACCTGTCGCCACCGCCTTGCGTGTGCCCGACGGCTCGGTCGTGCTCGACGGTGCCCTCGACGAGGATGTCTGGAGCCGCGCCGAACTGGCCGGCGGCTTCTCCATGTTTGAGCCCGAACGCGGCGGCGCGTCGACCCAGACCACCACCTTCCGGGTCCTCTACGACGACCGCGCCGTGTACTTCGGCGTCGCCTGCTACGACGATCCCACGCTCACCTCAAGCGCCCTCGCACGACGCGACAACATCCGCAACTCGGACATCGTGAGCATCTACATCGATCCGTACCTCGACCGCGCCTCGGGCTACAATTTCCGCGTCAATCCCCACGGCGTGCTGGCCGATTGCCAGATGTCCCACCAGTACGACCGCGACTGGAACTGGGACGCCGTCTGGGACGCTCGCGTGCATCAGAATGATGAGGGCTGGTTCGTGGAGGTCGAGATTCCGTTCTCGTCGATCCGCTACCGTCCCGGCGACGAACGCGCTTGGGGCCTGCAGGTCTATCGCTGGATGCATGGACGCGCCGAGGACTCGGGTTGGGTGCAGTGGGACCGCGAAGCCAGCGGATTCTTCTCCCTGTTCGGTACTCTGAGAGGCTTCGACGGCCTCGCTCCGACCCGACAGCTCGAAATCACGCCTTACATCGTCGGAAGCGCGGTCGATCCGTCCGCCCCCGGCCCCGATCCGCTCGAGGGCTCCCAGAGCACGGGCCTCGACCTCAAGTACGCCGTGACCGCAGATCTCACCCTCAACGCCTCCGTGCTCCCTGACTTCGGCCAGGTCGAGGCCGACCCGGCCGTGCTCAACCTCTCCCCGTTCGAGATCTCGTTCGAGGAGAAGCGACCGTTCTTCGTCGAGGGCTCCAACCTGTTCGCTTTTCCCGGCTCACAGCTGTTCTACTCGCGGCGCATTGGCACAGGGAGCGAAAACTCACGAATCCGCCTGGCCACCAAACTGACCGGCAAGACCACCGGCGACATCTCGGTGGCGGCCCTGATCGCTTCGACCGACGTGGCCACCGAAGGACGGTCCTCGAACCCGTTGCGCACCGGCGACAACGCCACCCACTACGGCGTCGTTCGGCTCGGCAAGGAGAGCGCCGACGGTTCCCACCGCGTCCACCTGATGCAGACCGCCGTCGTGCGCGACCACGACTCCTGGCAGATCGGCGACACCGATCGCGATCACCGCGACGGCTACGTGACTGGAGCCGATTTCGAGCTCAACTTCCGCGAACGTATGTGGCAGGTCGAAGGTTCGTTCGCCCGATCGGTGATCGACCCCCACGGCAACGTTGACCTGCCCGACCAAGACACCAGAATCGGCACCGCAGGCGGTGTGCGCCTGGAGAAGAACGGCGGCCTGATCACCGGCGGCCTTCGTTCGGCCTGGGAGCACGACCGCTTCGACCCCAACGACGCCGGCCTGCTCTTCGCGCCCGACGAGAAGGACGTCGGATTCTGGTGTCACTACCGCTACGAGACCGACGGCGAGGAGGCTTTCATCACCCGCGCCAACCTCGGCGTCGCCGGCGAGAAGAGCTGGCTCTACGCAGGCCACACCGGACGCGACGCCGACGACGACGTGCTCTGGAGCTACGGCCCGGGGCACGAGCAGGGCACCGGCCTGATGACGTCGCTCTGGCTGCAGACCCGGCATTACTGGTCGATCGAAACCGGCGCATGGTTCGAGGCCGAAGGCACCGACCGCTGGACCACCCGCACCTTCGCCGGCCATCGCGGCCCCCTGATGAGCCGTCCAGCCATGCGCGGCGGCTGGTTCGAGCTGCAGACCGACAGGCGCAAGGACTGGAATATCGAACAGGAGTTCGGCTGGAGTTCGAGCGATGCGTCGTCCAGCGAGTTCCGCTCGAAAACAGAATTGAATTGGGTGCAGAACGACCGTCTGGCCCACGCCGTGTCATTCGAATTCGCGGACGAGACCCGCGACGCCCAGTGGATGGGCAACTACGGCACCGGGGCCGGCATTGGCGGCGTGAGCTACGTGTTCGGCCGCATCGATCAGCGCACCTGGAACCTCACCTGGCGCTCGAGCGTGCTCTTCGACCGCGACCGCTCCCTTGAACTCTACCTGCAGCCCTACCTCACCGTAGGCGACTACGGCGACGCCCGTGAACTGACGACAGCCGACACCTACGACTTCGTCGCGTTCGACGAGGCCGGATTCGAGGCCGCCGACTCCGACTTCAGCTTCGCCTCGGTCAACCTGAACCTCGTGTACCGCTGGGAGTACCGGCCAGGCTCCCTGTTCTTCATCGTATGGACCCACGGACGCGAATCCTTCGACCGTCGCGGCAACATTCTCGACGGCTCGTTCGACAACGAATTCGGCACCGACCGCCTGTTCCGCAACGAACCCAGGAACGTGTTCATGACGAAATTGACTTATTTGTTTTCGATCTAAGGACACGGTTCAGTCCGATACCATCGGGGTGCTTCCGAAGAGAGCGCCTTGCCAAACCTATCGGCTTCGATCACGTGGTTGACCGGCGAATGTTCACCCTTGTGGCGTTGCACGATGGCCTCGCACTCATCCCAATTGCCCTGACTGGCGAGTTCGTTGACGCGGGTCATGTGTTTTCCGGCGCTCCTGCCGACCTTGTTCAGGGTCCAGAATTTCGAGACAATCAGGATCAAAGCCACCAGGGCGATCGCTCCCATGGGCCACACAAGGGGGCCTCCGGCGACCAGTTGATCGGTGAGGCTCTGCTGATGGGTCACCTGGCGCAAGGCCGAGCCGCCGGACAAGTCGATGATCATCGACTCGCTCTCGCCGGCGAGGTATTTCGTGAGAGTGCGTCCGGCGCCGCCGCCCGGCAACACCGACAAGGCGAAGTACTGACTGCTCTCGGGGGCATAGCGCAGGAAGCCGACCTCATCGCCGTCCTGGTACACCGTCGTGAACCGGCCGAGCGTCAGGACCTTGCCGGTTGTTTCGACACCGTCGCGACCGACGTAGGCGGCATCGCACAGCGCCACCTGGCCGCTCAGGGCTGCTTCTTCGAAGGCGAGATCGACCATGGCGCTGATGTCGTCGATGTCGGGG
>Ga0180007_10001837_pt1 | contig 26864 bp, 27 predicted proteins | sample MM_PC_MetaG_FD_121122 | JGI IMG/M metagenome (GOLD analysis project Ga0180007, IMG submission 121122) | Groundwater microbial communities from the Aspo Hard Rock Laboratory (HRL) deep subsurface site, Sweden - MM_PC_MetaG | ecosystem: Environmental > Aquatic > Deep subsurface > Groundwater... | reverse complement strand
TGGTTTGACAAAATTAGGTGCTGTGTAATGATTTTGTTGAGAATAAATTGTTTGAATATTCAGTAATGACGGGTTGTTGTCGGCCTTAGTCAGTCATACAGTTTGATAAGTAGGTGTACAGAATCTTTTTAAATACTCTTAGTTTCATTTGTTGGACAACCCCGGATGCATGTTTGCTTCCGGGGTTTTTTCATGCCGTGCCGGAGTTCCTTGGCTTGCTGATGTCGAGTTCTTGGAGCTTGATCAATGGCTGGAATGGAAGAAGGGGCGATCCTGGGGCTGATCCCTGAATTGCCATTTGAGAGCCGAACTGTAAGCAGGCGTCCAGAAAACAGCTCTGCCACTTTGGCAGAGAGTTGCGGACTTAAAGGAGCGGGTGGGCAGCAGTTACGGTAGAATAAAAACGCCGACTTCCCTTGGGATGTCGGCGATAATCGTTTGGGTTTCAGCCTCAAGGAATTTCCCGTTGCCTTGGCGAATTCTGGGGCAAAGTGGTGAATGCAAATTGTTTTTGGGGATCCATGTTGCTTGAAATGGGGGCGGAGTCCAAACATGCGTTAAATTGCGCGCGCCATGTGGGGCGTACGACCCCAAGAGGCAGATGGGCACGAGTCGTTTGGCGCGCTACAGGGTGCTGCGATCTTGACGGAGGCTTTCTTCAATCTCCTGCTCGGTTTTGCAGGTCAGGCAGAGGGTGGTCACGGGGCGGGCCATGAGCCGTGCAGGGGTGATGTGCTCGCCACAGTCCTCGCAGATGCCGTACTCGCCGTTTTCCATGCGTTTGAGGGCTTGTCTGATCTTGCGGATCATCTTGTGCTCCCGGTCACGCAGGCGGAAGACGATGGAGTTCAACTCCTCCGAGGATGCCCGGTCGGCCGGGTCGGCGAATTGCTCCGAGTTGGAGGTGGCTTGCCTGACCGTGTCCCGTCCCTTGTCGTAGATATCCGCCAGTACGCGTTCCAATTCACTGCGGATATGTGCCATTTCCTCGAGGGTAACCTGTCGGCTGGTTGTCCCCTTGGGGGCCTTGGAAGACCCCATTTGCTCAATAGTAATCATCTTCTTCATCCCAGTCTTCAATTTCAGGAGCATCCATGACTTCGAAGGCATGTACTTTGAGGCGGTAGGAGTCCTCTTTGCGGCTGACTGTGCCGCGGGTCTCGACGTATTCGTCGACATGCTCGAGGAGTTCGGCACCCGGCCCGGAGTGCTCGATGGCAAATTCCCGGCTGTCGTCGGTGACGAGTTCGACCCCGATGACCTCTCCATCCTCGTCCCAGTCGCAGGGGGCGACATACCCTTCCAAGGTGATCATTCCGGATCTGGTTTTCTTCATTGCAAACCTCAAAAGATAGTTGGGTCGGCTCTTCAAAGGGAGTGATGGACTTGAGTTAACGCAGCCTGAGCGCGGGCAGCGTTTTCTCCGTAAGTTGCGGCATGCGGCCCCTTGACTTGCGGCAGAGAGCAAAGGTTGTGCCATGCTGTAACTATCTGAAATAACTCCAATAGTTTGATTTGAGGCCCGACTCGACAAGAAGGCCTGGTTCCGATGTTGGGGGAGAGGGCAGGGCCCACTCTAATTTACGGGATACATATACAGCGGTTTGAAATTAATGGTCAAGTATTATGCCGCATTGCGGGTATGTGAAGAAGGGTTTGTGTTTTGATCAGGGATGACCGGTCTGGGCCAGGACCGGAACATAGGGTTCCTGTTCGGGGCGAGTGATGGTCAAGCGTGCCAGCAGCCTTCTTGATCTGAAACGGGCAAGAGGCCTGTCCACGAGAAAAAAAAGCAGCAGGGAGGCTGCCAGCGTACCGACGAGAACCCATGGGGCGGGCAGGTTCCCGAACCAGTTCCTGAAGATTGTGATGACCAAAAATTGCGAGATGTAGAAAGGATAGGAGAGGTCGCCGAGCAGGCGGTCCCAGCGGTTGTTGCGCAAGGTTTCGAAGATGAAGGGTGCGGTCAGTGCCAGGAGCAGGGCTGCCAGGGGGAATCGCCATTGGTCGGCCAGAGACTGGTAGAGTCCCAGGTTTACCAGCAGCAGCGGCAGACTGACCCAGGCAAGGAGGCGCGGAGCTCGGCGTACCAGGGGAATCAGTCGATAGGAAAGGATGCCCAGCAGGAAGAGATGGAGTTGTGGGGCCAGGGTGTGATGAGCGATATTTTCCCCATCAGCAAGCCACAGCGGCAGCGCTTGATGCAGGACGAGGCTGCCGAGCAGGATCGCCAGGAGCGTTCTGGAAGGGCGGAGGACCAGGAACGGGGCCAGGAGGTAAAAACCCATTTCCACGGCCAGGGACCAGGCCTGGGGAACCAGCAACAACCAGAACCCGAGGATTGAGCAATCCTGACAAGGAGAGGCGGTGAGATTGAACTCCGGGGTCAGATCGGCCAGGAAGAACAGGTTCTGTCCAATGATCAGCGCGTTGCCAAGTGCGGCAGCCAGCAACACCCGGGGGGATTCCTGTCCTAAGCCGGCAAGGTCTTCCAGCGCCAGGAACGGGTGTGCATCCGCAGCCAGCAGGACGATCAGAGAAAGGGCCGCGACCACGAGGTAGGACGGTAAGAGGCGCAGCAGGCGGTTGCTGTAGAACAGGGCCTTGCGGTGGATGCCGTAGCGTTGGTCGAGCACCAGAGCCATGTAGAATCCGGAGATGATGAAAAACAGCCGGACGGAGACGCCTCCTGGCAGTAGCTCCCTGCCAAGCAGGGGCTCGTGGTGCGTGAGCACGGCGAAGGCGAGAAACAAGCGGATGAGCCCCACAGAGACCTCCATGCCGCGACAGCGGCCAGAGGTGTAGAGCAAGTCTTGATCCAGATTATAACTAGCTGAAAAGATGGGGGATCATATTTGCGGGCTGAACGGGAGCGGAATTCGGCGTTCCGCTAGAGCCCCTCGATCTGCTATTTGAAGTCTTCTTTGTGCAGTCCGTGACGGGTCATGAGCTTGTGCAGCTGGCGGGAGCTGATGCCTGCCTGGACCGCCGATTTATTGATCCTGCCGCGGTTGCTGGTCAGCAATTCTTTCAGGTAGTGCCGCTCGGCGTTTTCCTTGGCGCGTTCGCGGAAGTCGGCCAGGGTCAGGTCCAGGTCAAGGGGCATGGTGGAACTGGGCGACTGCTTCTCGAACAGTTCGGCCGGAAAACTCTCCGGCGTCAGGATTCGGGATGTCTCCAGGATAAAAGCCCGTTCCACGAGGTTTTCGAGCTCGCGCACGTTGCCTGGCCAGGGATAACGCTCAAAGGCTTTGAGGACGAGGGGATGCACGCCCAGGATGTCCTTCATCTGAAGTCTTGAGAGTCGCTTCAGGAAGTTTTCCGTCAGCAGGGGGATGTCCTCTTGGCGCTCACGCAGGGGCAGAATCTCGACGGGAAAGACATTCAGGCGGTAGAACAGATCCTGCCTGAACTCCCCGCGGGCGCACATACCCTGAAGATCGATGTTGGTGGCGGCCACGATACGAGCGTCCAAGGGGATGTCCGAGTCCCCTCCAACCCGCTGGAAGATTTTGTCCTGCAAGACCTGCAGCAGCTTGATCTGGGCCGACGGGGAAATCGTACCCACTTCATCCAGAAAAATGGTGCCGCCCGCAGCGATCTCGAAGCGCCCGAGCTTGCGTTTGACCGCTCCGGTGAAAGAGCCCTTTTCATGGCCGAAGAGCTCGCTTTCGACCAGCGTGTCCGGGATGGCCCCGCAATGGATGCTGACGAACGGTCCGTTCTTGCGGTTGCTCAGGGTGTGGATCAGTCGGGCGATGACTCCTTTTCCGGTGCCGGTCTCTCCGCTGAGCAGCACGGTGGAGATGGTCGGCGATACCAACTTGGCCTTTTCGAAGACCTTGCGCATCTCCGGGTTGCGGGTGCCGACGACCTCGGAGTGTTCCCCGATGCCACTGGTGGAACGGAAATAGTCCACCTCGGTCTGCAGGCGCTGGCCTTCCAGAACGCTGTCCACGACGTAGCGTGTTTCCGCCGGATCGATGGGATAGGTCAGGTAGTTGTCCGCCCCGTCCCGGACGGCTCTGACGGCGTCGCGGATGCGATCCTGTGCGGAAAGGACCACGACGATGACGTGGGGGTTTGCGGTCCACAGGCGTTGCAGCCCTTCGCGGAAGGAACGCCCGTTGCCGGGGGTTTGGCCCTCGATGAACTGGATGTCGATGAACACCAGGTCATAGATATGCGATACCCTGGCATGATCCAGTTCTCGCTGTGAGGTCACGGCATGTACGGCTGCTTCAGGGCCGAAACAGTCTTTGATGGTTCGGTTGGCGTCCTGATTGGTGGTGGCGGCGAGCACTTGATCCATCGAATCCCCCTGGTTGGTATCGCGCATTCTACTCGCAGCTGTTCCATGACGCAATGTCCATATGTCTCATTGTGTGTTAAGGAACAACAAAGACCTGTCCAGCAGGAACGGAATTGACTGTTCCTGTTCGGTCTCGACAGGCGCAGCGCAATGGCTTGCGGGTGCCGCGCCGGTTCAGCATGGGACAATTGACGGCTGTTTTACGAGTGAAAAACATTAATAGGCTGAAATTAATAACTTTTATCTTCCGATCTTTTTCAGCACAAAAAGTGCTGATTCTGTTGGGTTTTCAGGGTTATAAATTAAATATTACAGTATGTTACGTGTTGGATCGAAGGTTGCTTGCAGGGTTTTGAGATGCGGCGGTGTGCTGCCCAACCTCACAAAGGGAATAACGAGGTGCTCGATGCCGAAGACAGCCGAAAAAACAGTGACCAAGGTGACCGGGATCGTTCTGCCCAATGATTGGGACCAGGACGGAAGCCTGATAGAAATAGTGCTTTATGGGGCCGATGAATCCGAATTCGTCATTACCGGACCCAAGGAGCGCTCCCTGTTCAGCCTCTGTCATCACCGTGTGGAGTGCGAAGGCACACCGGTTCTGGACAATCGTGGACGCAGGCTGTTGGTGGTCGACGAGTGCAGGGTCCTGGGAGACGACGTGGACAGCGGTTATGATTTCAATTGGGATACCGGGTTTGAGGTGGGGCTCTCATTTCCTCGTATGTGGCGGCAGTAAAAGGTGAACATGTTCCCTCAAGGAGATCGTTGATGCGCAAGGCAAGCGTGATGGGCCGCACCTGCGGCGTACTGTTGTTGGGCCTGGCCCTGGCCCTGGCGATGTTCCAGCCGGCGCAGGCCACGGTGGAAGCCTGGGGTGAGGAATATGTGATCCGCGGTCTGGTGTATGAAAGTGATGACGGGATCGTCCTCGCTGGCGAGGACGAGGTGATCTATCGCCTCGAAGGGCTGGACATGGGCCCATACCTGGAGAGCGTTGTGGAAGTGGTGGGCCAGGTGGCTGAAAACGAGTTTGGCGAAGCAGTCATTCTGGTTTCTTCAGTCTCCCTGGACGAAAATGCCGGAGAGTCCCCTCAATCCCCAAACGAGACGGCTCAGTAGCCGGCGGGAGAACGTGACGATGTTTGAACAGCAACAGATGGCGGAAATTGCGGAGAATCCCGACCAGCCTCCTTCCCGACTCCAGACAGGAGGGGAGGGGGTACCGATCAAGTTCCCCATGGCCGGAAGGGCCAACAACGACGCAGTCCAAGAGTATAGAGAGTTGTATCACGCCGGTGTCGGCGACGGGGAATGGAATGACTGGCGGTGGCAGATTCGCCATCGGTTGACCACGGAACAAGATTTTGAGCGCGTAGTGGACCTGTCGCAGGAGGAACGCCAAGCCCTGCGGCTGCAGGCGACGAGATTCCCCGCAGCAGTGACTCCCTACTACGCGGCATTGATCAAGCGGCAGGCGCTCGAAGGCGATATGGCCCTCAGGCACTGTATGATTCCCCGCCTGGGTGAGACCGTGGTTGCACTCAGCGAGTGCAGCGACCCGCTGGGGGAGGAGCATGACAGCCCTGTTCCCGGCATCGTGCATCGCTATCCTGATCGAGTGCTGTTTCTGACAACGGATTATTGCTCGGCCTACTGCCGCTATTGTACTCGGTCGCGGCGCGTGGGCAGGCCGGAGACCAAGAGTCGGCGCGTTGGGGTTTGGGATCGGGCCATCGAGTACGTCCGCGAGCATCCCGAGGTGCGTGACGTCCTGCTGTCCGGGGGAGATCCCCTGACCTTGTCGGACGCTGCCCTGGAGTATCTGCTCTCCCGACTGCGAGCCATCCCCCACGTGGAGATGATCCGGCTGGGGACAAAGACCCCGATGGTGTTGCCCCAGCGGATCACCCCGGCTCTGACCCGGATGCTGAAGAAGTATCATCCGTTGTTCATCAGCATCCACTGCACGCACCCGGCCGAGTTGACCCCCGAGGCGGCGCAGGCCTGCAACCGTCTGGCCGATGCGGGCATCCCCCTGGGGAGCCAGACCGTGCTGCTGGCGGGAGTGAACGACGATGCGCAAACGCTGACCGAGTTGTTCCAGGGGCTGCTCAAAATGCGTGTCAGGCCCTATTACCTGTATCACTGCGATCAGGTGGCGGGCACGTCCCACTTCCGGACATCTCTCAGTCTGGGGTTGGACATCATCCGCAACATCCGTGGCTACACCTCCGGTTACGCGGTGCCGCATTTCGTGGTGGACCTGCCTGGGGGCGGCGGCAAGACCCCGGTCTGTCCGGAATACCTGGTTCGGCGCGACGGCGACAGACTCGTGTTTCGAAATTACGAGGGGCGTGAGTTCTCCATCGAGGATCCCATCAAGGCTCTTGAATGCGACCCGCACGAAACAGGCCGCCAAGGACGACTGCAATGATCATCGGCATCACCTACGACTTGAAGGAGGCCTGGGCCTCCCGCGGATATTCTTGCGAAGAGGTCGCCGAGTTCGACAGCCCCGTGACCGTGCAGGCCATCGAGGATGCCCTGCGTGACATGGGGCACCAGCCCGAGCGCATCGGCGGATTGGACGAACTGATGGCTGCGCTGTGCGCTGGCAAGCGTTGGGACATGGTGTTCAACATTGCCGAGGGCATGTACGGATTCGGGCGTGAGGCGGTGATCCCGGCCCTTTTGGAGTCGCACCGGATTCCCTGCACGTTTTCAGATCCCTTGGTCATGGCGGTGACCCTGCATAAGGCAACCGCCAAACGGGTCGTGCGTGACTGCGGCCTGAACACTGCCCGGTTCGCCGTGGTTGAGACGCCTGCGGACCTGGAGGATGTGAGCCTGGAATACCCGGTGTTCTCCAAACCCGTGGCCGAAGGCACGGGCAAGGGAGTGGGAGTCCACTCCTTCAGCACGACCCCTGCCGAATTGGACAGGGCCTGTCGAGCCCTGTTGGCCGCACATCGTCAGCCGGTGCTGGTGGAGGAGTTCCTCCCCGGTCGGGAGTTCACTGTCGGGATCGTCGGCACCGGGCGCAGCGCACGGGTGGTGGGCGTGATGGAGGTCCTGGTGGACAGTGCCTTTGATGGCGGAAACTACGGTTACGAGAACAAGGCCAACTACGAGGACCGGGTGTCCTACGTCCTGGCTTCGGGCCGTGAGGCCGAGGCCTCGGCTGACCTTGCCTTGCGCTCCTGGCGGGCCTTGGATTGCCGTGACGGCGGGCGTGTTGATATCCGGATGGACGGCCGGGGGCTGCCCGCGTTCATCGAGGTCAATCCGCTGCCGGGGTTGCACCCCGTGGACTCGGATCTGCCGATCCTGTGCGGCCTGGCGGGGATCTCCTACCCCACGCTGATTCAGGACATCGTGCTGAGCGCCATTGAGCGCATGACAAAACGACCCGGGATTACGATCAGCCCGGAAAAGGCTGTGCAATCCCATATGGAGAGTGTTGCATGAGGGTCGTCATGTTGTACGATGTCCCGGAGGGCAATGCCGGGGCCGATGCCCAGGACGTGTTGCACCAGGTCCGCTGCGTGGCCGACGTGCTCCGTGCCTGCGGGCATGAGGTCCACTCGGTGCGTTTTTCCCTGGATCTGAACGCTGTGGCCTCGACCCTGCGGTGTCTGGCTCCGGACCTGGTGTTCAACCTCGCCGAGGGTGCACAAGGCAAGGGACGGTACATCCATCTTGCCCCCTCCCTCCTGGAGGACCTGGGATTGGCGTTTACGGGCGCCGGGAGTTCGGCCATGGCCCTGTCCTCCAACAAGCTTTTCGCCAAAGTGGTGATGCGGGCGGCGGGTATCCCGACCCCGCCGTGGCGCTCCATGGATGATCTGACGGACACTCGGCGCACCGGGCGCAAGCGTTATCTGATCAAGTCGGTCTGGGAGCATGCCTCGGTGGGGCTGGAGGATGATTGCCTGGTGGAGGTGGACAACAGCGCCGCCCTGGCCGCGCCCTTGCTCCGTCTGCGGCCAAGACTGGGTGGGGAATGCTTTGCAGAGCGCTACGTCGAGGGGCGCGAGTTCAACGTCGCGGCCCTGGACAGCCCCGAAGGGCCGCGGGTGCTTCCCCTGGCGGAGATCCTCTTCGAGGGTCTGCCTGAGGACGCCCTCAAGATCGTGGGCTATCAGGCGAAGTGGGATGAGGGTTCGGCCCAGTATCAGGGAACGGTCCGCAGCTTCGAGTTGAAGGATGCAAAGCTCGCGGAGGCCCTGAAGCGCCAGACTCTGGAATGCTGGAAGGCCTTTGGTTTGTCCGGTTACGCGCGGGTGGATTATCGCGTGGACGAGAGCGGATGCCCGCAGGTCATCGACATCAACGCCAACCCCTGTCTGTCTCCGGATGCGGGGTTCCAGGCGGCCTTGGAACTGGCGGGCATTTCCTTGGCAACGGCCGTGGAACGCATCGTGGAGTCGGCTCTTGCCCGCAACAGCGCCGACGCGCAAGGGCTGGTGGCCTGATCATGACCAGGGAAACGGAACATTCCGGCTGCCGCCTGAGGGATCAGGTGGCTTGGGAAGACGTGGAGACCGTCCGGACGCTTACGGAATCTTCAGGGTTCTTCACTGCGCATGAGGTGGAGATCGCCATGAGCCTGGTGGTCGAGCGCCTGGAGTTTGGGGAAAGCTGCGGGTATTATTTTTTATTTGCCCAGGGGCCCGACTCCTGCCTTGGCTTTGCGTGTTACGGTCCCTATGATGATCGCCCGGATTGGTTCGATCTGTATTGGATTGCCGTGTCGGACGATCATCGTGGACAGGGCGTGGGTCGGCTCCTGTTATCTGAAGTGGTGCGGCGGGTCCGGGCATCGGGTGGTCGACTGCTACGCGCGGAGACCAGCGCCCGGGACCAGTACCGAGCCACCAGGAAGTTTTACGAAAGGAACGGCTTTGTCCTGACGAGGACCGATCGGGATCACTACGCCGTGGGCGATGACCGCTGCATTTACGACAAAAGGCTCTCGGCTCCGTTCGATGTCCGGGAGCCTGATTCAACAGGTTCCGAAGAGGTTATGCAATGACGGTCAAGGCTCATGAATTGAGGGAACTGGTGTGTTTTCGTCTGAACGGGGGCCTGTACGCGGTGGATATCTCCATGGTGCGGGAGATCGTTCGGCTGCAACAAATGACCCGGGTTCCCAAGTCGCCCAGCCATGTGTTGGGCGTCACTAACCTGCGGGGGCATGTGATCCCCGTGGTGGATTTACGGCTGCGTCTCGGGATGGCGCCGCGGGAGCACGGAGCACAGAGCCGCATTCTGGTCGTCGAATTGGGGACTGACTCCGTGGGCTTCGCCGTGGACGAAGTTTCGGGGATCGTCCGGCTGCCCTGGGACGTGATCGATCCCGTGAAGGATCTCGGTGCGCTCAAGGGTTCGGAACTGATGTCCGGGGTTGCCCGCCACGGGGATGAGCTGATCTGTCTGCTCAACCTCTTGGAAAGCGCCGGGGAAAGCAGTTTGCTGGAACCCTTGCCCGTGGTTCCCGAGTGGCAGGAGGTAGCTCCGTCCGTCGATCCGCCCCGTGCCCGGTCCCTGAAGAAAGCCGCTTAGACAGCGGGGAGATGATCATGAAGAAATATAGCAGGATTCTTTGTGCCGTTGATTTTTCCGAGGCCACTCCTCAGGTCGCGGGGCATGCCGCCATGATCGCCGAGGCCATGGACGCCAGGGTGCTGGTGCTTTACGTGGCCCCCAGCCTGAATCGATATGTGGATTTTCAGGTCTCGGCATCCTCGGTCACCGATTTTGTGGAGTCCATCGTCAGTGGAGCCGAACGCAGCATGGAGCAGGTCCTGGATAAGTATTTTGCCGGGCTGGATGTCGAAGGCGGAGTGCTGACCGGCTATCCCTCCGAACTCATCGTCAAGTCGGCCCTGGACGAACAGTGCGATTTGATCGTCATGGGAACGCATGGCCGGCGGGGCGTGGGACGGCTTGTCTTCGGCTCCGTGGCTGAGAAGGTGGTCAAGAATTCGCCGATTCCGGTGCTGACCATCAAGCCCCTTGCGAGTTGATAGCTCGTTACAGACGTACAGCCGCCCCGATGCTTCCAGAAGTGTCGGGGCGTTTTTTTTGGGGGGCAGGGGAGGGTCTGGTTCCGGCGCCTAACGGTGACTCCATGTGTTCATTGCTCGGCGGGAAGGGATAGCTGCCGAGTGAGGTTTCAGGTATTCTCGGTCTTGGATTTTCAATGGATGGGGCACCGGCAGCGGGCGTTGTTCCGGAGGCTGTTTTGGGTCTTCCTTCATTGCCTTCGCGGCACAAGCCGCTTGACGTTGCACGGTGTTGGGCAACTGTATTATTCAGTTCCGTTGTTTCCGTGAGCGATATGCTTGCGTTCAGACAGGGTTTTGTGTTTGCTTTACCAAAGAAGCCGGTGGTGCTGGTTGTGCAGAAGATCGGGTGGCAGGGAAGACGTGCTGGATCATGTCGTTTTGGCTGGCTTTGCGATGCTGCGTGCTGCAAAGCAGCACCTTGGGGACTGTGCTGAAAAACAAAGGGAGATGCCGAGATGATGATCGGGAAGGAACAGAAAGGCTCCAACATGCTGGTTTCGGTGTCGGGCAGGCTGGATGTGGTGACTGCACCTGAATTCCAAAAAGTCTGCGTCGAGCTGGCCGATCAGGGCACCCCGGTTGTTGTGGTCGATTTTGCAGAGCTGGAATATATCAGTTCCGCTGGGCTGAGGAGTGTTCTGTTTTTGGCCAAGAAACTCAAGGCTCAGGGCGGCGAACTCAAATTTTGCGGGCTGAAGGGTATGGTCGAGGATGTGTTCCGGGTTTCCGGTTTTCACTCCATGTTCACCATTGCCCCCACCGCCGGGGATATTCCCGGGATGTAATCGCCGGGGCAAATGCGGCTCGCTGCGACTCGTAGTCCCGGGAGTCACTGAATCGCCGTATCATGTTTTTTCGTCCAGAGGGTGACTCCGCAGTTGCATTGGGGCCACTGCGTGCCTTGGGCCACAGCCCGGGCAGGTTGCTCCACCCACCCGGGCCATTCCTTGCATTGCAGGGCCACTTTTTCTTCCGGCAATCCTCCGCCAGCACTCCTTAGGAAATGCATCCGCTGCCTTCCGGCACCAAACGGGCCGGAACTAGTTGAACTTGTAAGTCAGCGTGGCAAGCACACGGTCCTGATTCTTCCAGAAGCCGTAGTAGGAATCTGTAGGCCCATCGAAGAGTTCCGCGGAAACGTCGGCTGTGAGCTTGCTGGTGATATCCCAGTTCACGCCGAAGCGGTTCAACATCGAATCATTGCTGAGATTGTAGTCCGTCAAATAGTGCAGGCGCAGGTTCTCGGTCAGGTGCAGGGCCGCGCCCGCGATGAGGTCGTTCTTGCCGATGCGTATTTCGCGGGAGCTGATGACGTAGCCCGAGGCATCCTGTTCATTGGTTATCGCCTCGCCCGCGTATTCCAGTCCCATGTCGATGCGATACATCCCCATCTTCTGGGCCAGGGATTCGTTGGTCCAGCGTGTGCCGATGACGTACTGAATGTAATCGTCGTCCTTGCCATCCTCGCAGTAGTTGTAGAGTCCTTCTCCGTGGAATTCCAGCTCCTTCCATGTGGTGGAGAACCCGCCCGCAAGCTGGATGACGATGGGATGCTCCACGATGAACTCCACACCGGGAGTGGCGATGTCCAGGTCCATGCTCAGCACGGGGTACATGCCCGGGCCGCGGTAGGCCGAGACCAGAAGATCCCAGTCGCCCACGGAGGTCCTGGCCTGTGTGAACACGGCCGGATCGTCGGGCTTGTCGTAGCGTAGCGTGATGTCCTCGGATCCGGTGGAGATCCAACTGAACTCCTCAAGCAGGGTCTCGGCCAGCCAGTTGGCGAATTCTGCGTCTTCTCCGTCCATGAGAATGTACTGGAAGAAATACATCATCTCGCGAAATTCTGCGTAGAACTCTTCCCGGGAGGCATAGGCCGAAGCGGCGTAGAAGGCCGCCAACTCACCGTCTGCGGAGGCCCCGCCCAGCCAGCGCGAGGACTCGCTCGGGGTTTTGGGCGGCTGGAACACAGGCAGCATGGCCACCATCCAGGACAGGTCGGGAGTGGAGTCTTCCAGGGCCACCTGCCAGGTGCCGAACTGGTGGGGGTCCAGGGGGTCGTTCAGGTCGAAGGAATTGTAACGGTTGGCCGGGGAATAGAGGGTCGAGATGCTGTTGTCGATGATCCGTTTGCCCATGGTCAGGTCGATCTCATGCACGGGGATGGTCAGGTACAGCTCGTTGATCTCCATGATGTTCCTGCGCCGGTCCTGGTCATACCACAGGCCCACCTCGCTCTTGTAGGTGTCCTCCTGGTTGCCGGTTTCGAGCCAGCCGTTGAAGGCCAGCCGGAAACGCTCGTTTTCGAAACTGGATCCGAAATCGACTTTGATCTCGCCGTATTGGTCCTGCTTGTCCTGGTCAACCGCACCGCCCAGGTCCTTGGCATCGTGAAAGTGGCTGGTGCCCCTCAGGCGTACGGACAGGTCGAGGTTGCGGGCCAATTGGGCTCCGATGGACAGGTCCTGTTCCTCGGAGACCTTGACCTCCTCTTCCTCGATGGCCAGATCCAGTTCGTTGAGCAGTCCCGTGTTGTCAGCGCACGGCGCGAGCTGTGCGGACAACAGAAGTATTGCGCACGACAAGAGCGCCGGAAGAAATCTTTTCATCATGTCTGCTCCGCTGTTTGACCGGCCTTTTGCCGGTACATGAAGTTGGCGATGACCAATTGGTGACCCAGGATGCGCGCCAGATTTTTGTGAACCTTGTCGGAAAGCCGCGGGTGCAGCCACTGCAGTCGTTGGAAATCATCCTTGGAGAATTCCACCAGATGCGTATCGGAGTCGGCCCGGGCCATGAAGGAGCGCGGCCCGGGGTCAAGCATGGTGGTGGGATCGCACACATCGCCGATGCCGAACACGAAATAGGAGACCTCGTTGCCGGTCTCTTCGTCAACGGACAGGCCGCTGACGGTCCCCTTGAGCACCAGGTACATGCTGTCCCCGTCGTCCCATTCCTCAAAGATCGTTTTCCCGGCCTTCACCTCCAGGATGCGGCCCATGAGGATGATACGTTTGATCTGCCAGATCCGCAGTTCGCGGAAGAACTCGGACTGCTCGATGATCTTGGGATCCACGTGCAGCGAGAGCATGTCCCAGAGGGTGAGCAGCTTGGTGGTGGCCATGAGCGGCCCGGTGAGCAGCAGGTCGCCCACCAGCGCGGTCACCATGACCAGCGCCGAGAGCAGTCCGAACTGGATGATGGTGATGAACTGGGAGAAGGCCAGCACTCCGAAACCCAGAGCCAGGGCCAGGGATGTGGAGATGACCGGGCGTAACTCGGCGTGGATGCAGACCTCCATGGCCTGTTCCTGGTCCTTTAAGCGCAGCATCTCCTTGTTGTAGCGCACCATGAAGTGCAGCGTGTCGTCCACTGCGATGCCGATGGCGATGGCCGCCACCATGGCCGTGCCGATGTTCAGCGGGATGCCGAACAGGCCCATGGTTCCGAACAGGATCAGCACCGGGAAGATGTTGGGGATGAGCGAGAGGAAGCCAGCTTTGAAGTTGACGAACAGCAGGCTCATGATCAGGAAGATGATCAGCAGGATCAGCCCGATGGATTTGGCCTGGCCTTCGGCGATGGAATCCGCGCCCTTGAGGATCAGGATGCTCTCACCCGTGAAGTAGCGGTTGAAGTGCGGATTGAGGGTCTTGTCCATGAACGCAGTCAGGTCGTCCAGGGCCTGCTGCTGCACCTCGGAGGAACTCAGGCTGTGACGCACCAGGATATTGATCTCGGAAAAGTCATGCTTGACGTAGCGGGCGACGTCGTCGTCGTGGATGAAGAGCAGGTATTGCGACACGAGGTCGGCGCTTGCGGGCACGACGTACTGGGCAGGATCGCCTTGGTGCATCTCTCGGTTGATGTGGCGCATGGTGTCAGCCAGGGAGTAGGAGGCGTCGTAGATGCCCTTGTCGCGGATATAGTCCTGCACTGCGGCGATCTGACGCAGGTTTTCGGGGTTGCGGAATGCGCCCTCGTGCCCTCCGGTGATGCGGATGAAGAAAGTCTGCACACCGGGAAGCTGCTTTGCCATGATATTGATGCGTTGGCGGATGGGCGATGATTCCTTGAACAGGCCCATGATGTCGTTGTCCAGCCGCACGTTTGCGCCCATCAGGCCGATCAGCACAGCCCCGCCCATGATCCCCCAGATCAGGGTCTTGCGGTGAGAGTTGACCAGTCGGGTGATGACCCCGGCCAGAGAATCGAAAAACGAGGGGCCTTGGGGTTGTGTGGCGGAGTCCTTCCGTTGGCCTTCTGCTCTTTTCAGGGGACCGAAGAACCTCAGGTAGACCGGGACCAGCAGAGCCGTAATAAGCGGGTTGACGAACAGCCCGAAGGCTGCGGCCATACCGAACTGGCGCAGGATGGCGATCTTGTTCACCGTGATGGAAGCAAAGCCTAGGAACGTGGTCAGGGCGGTGATCAGGACCACCGTGCCCATCTTGGAGATCATGAACTCAATGGCCAGTTCCCGGGTTCCCTTCACGCTGACGCCTTCGAAGTATTCCGAGATCAGGTGGACGTCTTCGGTGGAGCCGATGACGATGATCAGTGACGGAACGATTACCGTCAGGATGTTCAGGGGGATGCCTACCTGGGCCATGAAGGCGGCGGTCCAGACCACGCTCGTCCCTGCGGTCAACAGGGGCAATACCGCCGCGGTCAGCGAACGGGTCATGAACAGCAGCGTCAGCACCAGCACCAGCGCGGACAGGGGCATCAGTTTGGCCTGGTCCTCAAGCATGACGTTGGCGATGACGGTGCGGAAATAGGGATTGCCGAGTTGGAAGATCCTGGTGAAGCGGTCACGCAGGGGCGTGAGCAGTTTTTCGATGCTTTCAGCCAGCGTGTTGTAATAGTCCGGGTCGTTGGGATCGGGCTGCACAAAGACGTTGATCGAGGTTGCGGTCCCGTCTTTGGACACCAGCTGTCCTGCAATCATTGAGTTGCTTAAGGCCCGTTGGCGGGCCTCGGCCGCCTGCGCCTCGTCTTCGGGAGGCCAGGGCATCAGCGGTCCGGCGCGCAGCGCGCCATCCTCGGCCCTGAAGTCCGAGACCGAATAGACGCTTTCTACTCGCAGCACCCCAGGCAACTCTTCGAGCTGGTAGGCCAGTTCCTCGATGTCCGCCAGCCTAGCCGGGGAGAACAGGGCCTGGTCCTCCAGGTAGATGACGGTCACCTGATCGGTGCCGTAGGTCGCTATGGTCTGTTCGTAGATGCTTCTGACCAGCGGGTCGTCGGTCATCATGCCGTTGCTGGAGGCCTCGATGTGGATATCTAGGGCCATGGGCACGGCCAGAGCCGTGACGCAGACAAGTACGGCAAGTACAATCCAGGAGTGGCGGTGAGCCAGACGCATCAGCCTTTGCATGGGGGCCTCCGTGGCGGGGGTTCACAGCGTTGCATGGTCGCGGGCGCGGTGTCCGTCAGCCAAGAGTGTTATTGCGGTCGCCGCCCGGAGGAGACGAATCCTTCGCTGAAGATTTCGTCATCCAGGTCCACATCCACTTCCAGTCCGGCCAAGCCGACCAGAGTCTTGTGCTGTGCATGCTTGTTGTCGACGAGGGTTTTTTTGGCCGCCCACATCTCGCCCCGGATATTTTCCAGGTCGTGGTTCGTCTGGGTCTTGATCTCGCGGCCACGGCGGTCGAAGAAATCGACCTTGACCGTGAAGATGATGTCCTTGCGGATATGGAAAATTCGCTTGGAGTAGCCGCTGGACTTGCGTTTTTCCTCGGTGGGAATCACCTCGATGACCCAGCAGTCCTGGTCGTCCAGGGTTTCGGAACCCGCCAGGTTCAGGGTGAAGTTGTCCAGGTTGTCGGCTTGCATGTCTTCGTAAGTGAAGTCGGTGCCCATGAAGTAGTCGGTCTTGGCGTTGGAAGTAACGCGCTGCATGGCCTTGGTGGCTGGCAGGTAGATCCATTGCGAGACTTGGCTAGGCTCCGTCTCCACGGACAGGATGCTTGTGCCGTCGAGGTCGGTGGGTTCGGTGAAGAGCAGAAGCGATCTGGACAGGCCGTCGGGCATGGTTTTTTTGAAACTTCTCATGACCCTTTTTTTCTTGGCGCCGCTGCGGTCCACCAGAATCATGACCAGGGAGGCCTTTTCGCTGGAGGCTTCATGCAGTTTTTTTTGGCGTTCCATGATCTGCCGGGCGGTGAGATCCTCGGCAAAGGCCATTGTACAGACGAGGACGGTGACCAGTAGGGCCACCAGGAGACGAACAACGGACATGCATGACCCCCCAGGTTGGCATGTTTGAACTGTTCAAAGGCTGAGTGCCTCGGAACAATATATAAAATTCATGAATTAATCCATAGGGGTCATGCTGGCAGGCACAGATGTCTTTGATGGTCGTTCGTTGCAGTGCACTGTGATCGTCATGGAATCGCCTTGGGGAGCGGCCTGGCCAGGGTTCGCTGCGACATCGTGTGCGGGCTGATTGTCAACTGCTTGCTGTGCTATCCTTAAACAGCTTGTGCATCGAGGGCTTCCCAAGTATGACCAGCGGCCCTATACTTTCAGGGGAGTTCGGGGCGATTTTTTATTTGTGGAGGGAGAGGGAATGGCGCGTATTAAAAGACCAAAAATGCTCATCGGTTGGAGGGAGATCGTAGCCTTTCCCGAATGGGGGATTCCGGGCCTCAAGGCCAAGATCGACAGCGGCGCAAAGACCTCGGCCCTGCATGTGTTTGAACCGGAGGTTTTCGAACGCGACGGCAAGCGTTTCGTCCGTTTTCAGATTCACCCGTTGCAGAACAGTGACCTTGTCAGTCTGCCCTGTGAGGCCGAGCTTGTGGAACGGCGCAAGGTCACCAACTCCGGTGGTCAAAGCCAGCGCCGTTATGTGGTGCGCACGGTCATCGAACTGGCGGGACGCCACTGGCCCATTGAACTCACCCTGACCAACAGGGATAAGATGAAATATCGCATGTTGCTTGGCCGGAGCGCCATGAGCGGTGAATTGTTGGTGGACCCGCAGCTTTCCTACCAGTGCGGCAAGAAAAACGTGCGCGAATTGTACCTAACTCATGCGGAGATCGATGCATGAAGATTGTCATTCTCTCCAAATCAAAGCAGCTCTACTCGACAAATGCCCTGCTCAAGGCCTGCGAGGAACGTGGGCATGAGGCCCTCGTGGTCAATCCCCTGCGCTGCTATATGAATATCACGTCTCATAACCCGACCGTACATTACAAGGGCGAGGAGTTGCAGGGCGTGGACGCCGTGATCCCCAGGATCGGTGCCTCGGCGACCTTTTACGGCACGGCGGTGGTCCGGCAGTTCGAGATGATGGGCGTCTATTGCGTCAACGAGTCCGTGGCCATCACCCGCTCGCGCGACAAGCTGCGGAGCTTGCAACTCCTGGCCCGCAAGGGAATCGGCCTGCCCGTGACCGGTTTTGCCAACTCGACCAAATTTACAGAAGACCTGATCGACATGGTCGGGGGAGCCCCCCTCGTGGTCAAGATCCTCGAAGGCACCCAGGGCATCGGAGTGGTTCTGGCCGAGAATAGACAGGCCGCCCAGAGCGTCATCGAGGCCTTCCAGGGACTCAAGGTGAACATCCTGGTTCAGGAATACATCAAGGAAGCCAATGGCCGGGACATCCGTTGCTTTGTGGTGGGCGGCAAGATCATCGCCACCATGGAGCGCCGGGCAGCGCCGGGAGAGTTCCGCTCCAATCTGCATCGCGGTGGTACCGCCTCGATCATCAAGATCACGCCCGAGGAGCGCTCGACCGCGGTCCGGGCCTCGAAAATCATGGGGCTGAATGTCTGCGGCGTGGATATCCTGCGCTCCAATCACGGCCCCGTGGTCATGGAGGTCAATTCCTCCCCGGGGCTGGAGGGCATCGAAAAGGCCACTGGATTGGATATTGCGAGTAAGATCGTCAGCTTCATCGAGAAGAACGCCAAGCCCGGCCGCACCCGGACCTCGGGCACGGGCTGATCCGTCAGGATGGTTGGCCAGGCGTCGTGATTCCTTGAGGCGCAGTCCTGATCGCATCTCCCGGGTGCGAGTGGTCCGTCGGCGTTGACCAGCTCATTGTGGCCCTGAACCCTGGCCTTGAATTGACAGGCCGTCGATTGCGGCAGGTGCGCGACGGGTCCCATTTGGCTCTGTGTCCGATCGCTGCTAGGGTGGGCGGACAACCTCAAGCATGGAGACGATGGCGATGGATCAACTGGCGCCCAGGATGCGGGTCAAGATCTGGCTGGAAGAGGATGGAAACATGGTCTTCGGGCCGGGCTGCGCCATGCTGCTGCGCAAGATCGACAGCTGCGGGTCCCTGGCCGGGGCCGTGAAGGGGCTCAAGATGTCCTACCGTGCGGCCTGGGGCCACATCAGAAAGGTTGAGGAAAACCTTGGCGTGAAGCTGGTGGAGAAGCAGGGCGGCAACAAGTCCGGGTATAGCCTGTCCGAGCAGGGCAAGATCATGCTCGAGGCCTACGAGGCCTGGTCCATCGCCGTGGAAGACTCATCCCACAAGCTGGCGCAGAAATATTTCCCTTGGCCAGTGAAGCGCTAGGCGCATCTGTCGAGGAAAACGATCAAGGGCGGCCCCAATTGGGGCCGCCCTTTTCATCGGCTTGGGCCGGGGCTGTCAATCTTTGGCAGCGCGCTGCTCCAGGCATTGCTGGACGGCGGTCTGCCAGTCGTCGCTGTAGCGGGCCTTGTGGTGCTCGTCCGCCTGGCTGCGGCATTCCACCAGCACCTGTTCATCCACTTGAGTTGTCTGATGCTGGGCGCAGCCAGCCGTCAGGGCGGCGGCCAGGGCCAGTAATACGAACAGTTTTTTCATATATCCTCCCTCGGGGACCCGGCGCATGGACGGGGGCCGGCTCATCGCAGTTTGTTCCAGGCGGTTTCGGCCACGGGGGTGTAGCCCTTGTCCTGCATGATGATGTCCAGAGGGATCAGCCCCAGCGCGGCTACGTCCGGCACGGGCTCTTCCACGCAGTCACGGACATCCAGAGTGACCAGATAGTGGCCGCAGGCTTTGCACAGGTCGGCCCGTTCAGCCGTGTTGTCCTGGGGCTGGAAGTATTCCAGGGTATCGTTTTCCTCGTTGCCGCAATGCGGACAGGCGTGACGCTTGAATTTCCACTGGGTGATGCAGCGCGAGCAGGACAGCCAGCGCTCTGCACCGTGGCTTTTCAGGAAGGGATCATCCACGCCGGACTGCTTGAGCAGGGCCACATGTGGCAACCCGCCACAGACCGGGCAATAGCCGTGGTCCCAGTTGTGTTCGGCCATGGCCTCCTGGGCCTCGCGCCCGCAGACCTGCAGGATCGGGCGCAGGGCATAGGCCCCGGCCAGGGCGAGGACCTTGGGGTTCAGGGTCAGCTTGCGGGCCAGGGACCGGATGGTCACGTCGTCGCCGCTGACGCAGGCCTCCATGAGCGGGGCCGGGTCAAGCATGCCGGTCTCAAGGTTGTGCAGCACCAGGCCAAGGCCGCCGGAGATTCCAGGAAAGGCCTGGGCCATGACGGGGAATATTTTTCGGGCTGAAGCCAGGAAGGCATCGGCCCAATCGCCAAGCGGCCTGTCCACCATGATGGGCATCCCGCGGCTGAATGCATCCGTATCGGGCGTGACTGCCATCAACCCTGCGGTCAGCAATGCGCCCCGCATGTGCTCCTGTGCCAGGAGCAGGGGTTCGAAGGCATCCAGGATCGTGCGCAGCGATTCCTTTTGCGCTCCCAGCCGCTCGAGACCTTTGGCGAGACGCTTCTGTTCTGCGTTGCCGTGCATGAGACTCTCCTGTTCTTGAAGTGTTGGCGGGGGGCGTTGGCCCCCCGCCGGTTGTCAGGGAGGTGTCTCCTGAAACCTAACCGAGCTTTGCAAAGGGCCGGGTCAGTCTGGCGAAGAGGGCCTTGCGGCTCATCTTGCCCAGGCCGGAGGCCACGGCGTGCTTATGCAGTCGTTCGGGGTCATCGGCCAGAAGGTAGATCACGTTGACGTCGTCCGGGTTGGCCAGAGACGCCCTGGGGAACTCCTTCTTGACCTTTGCAAGGCGTTCTGCGGCCAGGCGCAACATGTCTTCGCGCTCGCCGAATTCCATGGCCCCCATGGCGCAGGTGGTCACGCACATGGGCTTCAGATTGTTCTTCACACGATCGATGCACATGTCACATTTGGACACGAGGCCCGTGGCACTGTCACGGCGCGGGATGTCGTAAGGGCACGACTCGCGGATTTCCTCGAATTCCTCTGCGGACAGGCGTTTGGTCTGGTCGGTATAGATCACCGCGCCGGTCTCATCGTCCTGGATCATGGCGCCGGGCGCATAGTCATAAGCCACCTGCACGCAGGGGGGGGCCAGACAGTGCCGACACTGATCCGGGAAGAAGTACCATTTGACCACGCCATCGATCAGATGTTCGCTGAAGCGAACCAGCTTGTAGTTGAAGGGGTTCAGATCCGGCGGATTCTGATGGGTCCCTCGTTGCTTTGTCTCCACGGCAGGGAGGTTGTGCCATTCCTTGCAGGCAACCTGGCATCCCCGGCAAGCCGTGCAGCGCGTGGTGTCGATGAGAAATGCCTTGGGCATGTTCGACTCCTTCTTGTCTATGCCGACCGGGACATGCCCGGGCGGCGGTTAACGCTACAGCTCCGTCACCTTGTCGGCTTTACGGATGTTCACCAGTGACGCCTTGTATTCCGGAATGGTCGTATTCGGATCGCCCACCGAGGGGGTCAGTCTGTTCACGGCGTCGCCACACTTGGGCGTGGTCCAGCCGAAGCAGAAGGGCATGCCGACTTCATGGATGATCCTGCCTTCGACCTTGAAGGGCCGCATGCGGATGGTGACCATGGCCACGGCTTCCACTCGTCCCCGGATACTTTCCACGATGACGACGTCACCGTTTTCAATGCCCTTTTCCCTGGCCAGCTGCGGACTCATCTCCACATACTGCTGGGGCTCGGCCTCGAGCAGCACAGGGGTGTTGCGTGTCTCGCCGCCACCACACCAGTGTTCGGTGAGGCAGTAGGTGGTGAGCACGATGGGGTAGCGCTTGTCACCGGGTTTGGCCAACGCGTCGGCGTCACTGAAGGCCTGCTTGGCGCAGGGGTTGCTCAGCTGACCGGAGAATGGGTTGGTGGTGAGCGGCGTTTCCATGGGCTCGTAGTGCTCGGGCAGGGGGCCTTCCATCCGGCCGGGGCCGAACAGTTGGGCGTGTCCTTCCTTGTGCATGATGAACGGGTAGCGGCCCTTGCCGGTGTCCAGCGGCGGCCAGCCGCCGTCGGGCACATCACCCACCCACTTGCCGTCCTTCCATTCGATGACGGCCTTGGCCGGGTTCCAGGGCTTGCCGCTCAAGTCCACCGAGGCGCGGTTGTAAAGCACACGACGGTTCACGGGCCAGGCCCAGGCGAAGTTCGGGAACAGCCCGATGTTCTTCTGCATGGGGGTCTGGTCCAGGTCGCGGCGCTTGGCCAGGTTGCCGGAGTCGGGATACGAGCCGCATTGCAGCCAGTTGGTGCTGACGGTGGAGCCGTCGTCCATGAGCTTGGTGAAGTTCGGGACCTGCTGACCCTTCTTGTACAGGGTCCCGCCGATCTCCACGTCCCTGGTGAACCAGCCGTTGTTGCGCTTGGACATCTGGTCAGGGTTATAGTCCGTGGGCCAGTCCATGTTCAGGATGGGCTCGGGGAACACGCCGTCTTCCTCGCGGTAGAGGCGGCGTACGGCGTTCATGATGTCCACCACCATGGCACCCATGGGCTTGGAATCCGCGATGGGCTGTTGGGCCATGTAGTGCCACATCAGCCAGCGTCCGGAGTTGGTGATGCTGCCTTCCTTCTCGCCGCGCTGGGCGCTGGGCAGCAGGAAGACCTCGGTACCGATCTTTTCGGGGTCCGCACCGGGTCTGCGCCAGAAGTCGCTGGTCTCGGTGTGGTGCAGTTCGCCCACCACCAGCCAGTCCAGGTTCTCCATGGCGCGACGCACCTTGTTGGTGTTGGGCGCGCTCTGGGCCGGGTTGGTGCCGTACACGAAACCGCCCTTGACCTCTCCCTTGTACATCCTGTCGAACAGGAAGATGTAGGAGTAGTCGCCGTTGTCGTCGCAACGCGGCAGCCAGTCGTAGCCGAAGCCGTTCTCAGGCAGGGCGTTGTCGCCGAACCAGCCCTTGAGCAGGCTGACCAGATACTTGGGCTTGTGCTGCCACCAGTTGGCGCTCTGCGGGTCGTTGCTGACCGGGGTGTTGGCCTTGTTGTAGTCCTCCAGGGAGTTCCACTTGGCCCTGGGCACTGCCAGGTAGCCAGGCAGGATGTGATACAGGATACAGTGGTCCGTGGACCCCTGGACGTTGGGTTCGCCGCGCAGGGCGTTGATGCCGCCGCCTGCAACGCCGATGTTGCCGAGTAGCAACTGCACGATGGCCGAAAGGCGGATGTTCTGCACACCCACGGTATGCTGGGTCCAGCCCAGGGCGTACATGATGGTCCCGGCCTTGTCCCGTTTGCCCGTGGCCGCGTAGGTCTCATAGACATTCATCAGGTCCTTTTTGGGGACGCCGGTGGTGCTGGAGACCTTGTCCAGGTTGTAGCGCGAATAATGCTTGCGCATCAGGTTCAGAACGCAGCGGCCGTGCTTGAAGGACTTGTCCCTCTTGGGCACGCCGTCCTTGTCCATCTCAAAGGCCCATTTTTTCTTGTTGTAGCTTTTGTTGGCCTTGTCAAAGCCGGCGAACAGACCGTTGGAAAACGAGAAATCCTTGCCCACGATAAACGCGGCGTTGGTGTACTCGGCCACGTATTCATGGAAGAATTTGTCGTTGTCCAGGATGTATTTCACCATACCGCCCAGGAAGGCGATGTCGGTTCCGGAGCGCAGGGGGACGTGGAAGTCGCTGCGCGCCGAGGTTCTGGAGAATTTGGGATCGACATGCATTACCTTGGCGCCCTTGTCCTTGGCCTTGAGCACCCACTTGAATGAGATGGGATGGTGCTCAGCCGCGTTACTCCCCATGATGAGGATGGCGTCTGCGTTAGCGATATCGGTCCAGTGGTTGGACATCGCACCGCGTCCGAACGACTCTGCCAGAGCCGCTACAGTTGCGCTGTGTCAGATCCTGGCCTGGTGGTCCATGTGGACGACACCCAGGCCTCTCAATCCTTGGTGCGACAGGGTGCACTCTTCGTTGTCCATCTGGGAGGTTCCCAATTGGAAGATGGATTCCACCCGGTTGACCAACTGGCCCTGGTCGTTGAACTTTTTGAAGTCGCGGTCGCGGGTGTCTTTCACCTTGCGTGCGATGGCCTTCAGGGTCCAGTCCCAGTCCTTTTCAACCCAATGGTCGGAATTCGCGGCACGGTACAAGGGTTTCTCCAGACGGTGCTCGCTGGTGTGCATGGACAACAGCGCCGCACCCTTGGCGCACAATGCGCCTTCACTCACCGGGTAGCCCGGATCGCCTTCAACACTGACGACCTTGCCGTCCTTGACGTGCATCAGCACGTTGCAGCAGCAGGCACAGAACGGGCAAATGGAGATGACCTCCTTGGCCCCATCGATCTTCATCCCGTAGGCCAAGGCCTCAACGGGACTCAGATCGAGTCCGAGCTGCCCGAGGGTCAGGCCGACGGCGCCCACCCCCGTTGCTTTCATGAATCCTCGTCTGGTGATCTTCATAGTCCTTCCTCCGTTGTTTCCCGTGGCTGCGAGAGCCGGCCGGCTTGCCGCGGGGCATGAAACGGTACCGTATTGTTATGCTCAAATGAGCATAATACACTTCGTGACAGGTTGAGGGCGGCCCGGGTGTCCGCTTCTCCACCGGGTGCGGGCTTCGCCCACAGCGCATGACTTCGGCTATTTACCGAAGGGGCATTTGGGGAAGGTGCAGGTCTTGCACTCGCTGCACATTCCACCGTGGCCGAATTGCGCCAGATCACGCCTGGTCAGTTCGCAACCGGCCAGCAGTCTGGGCAACAACAGGTCCAGGCTGGTGGTCTTGTAGAACAGGGCGCAGGCCGGGACCCCCAGAACCTGCACGGAACCGATCCTGGCCAGCAGGGTCATGGCACCGGGCAGGACAGGGGCACCGTACAGCACGTCGCTGGCCCCGGCGTCCATGAGTCCGTGGCGGGTTACGTCATCGGGATCGACGCTCAGCCCTGCCGTGGTCACGATCAGATCGCACCCGGCGGCCAGCAGTTCCCTGACCCCCTCACAAACCGCAGCGCGGTCGTCGGGGACGATGATGGTCTTGCCGACCTTGCTGCCCAGGGCTTGCACCTTGTTGGTGATCACGGGCTCGAATTTGTCTTCGATCAGGCCGCTGGCGATCTCGGTCCCCGTGACCAGGATGCCCACTCGGGCCTGGCGCAGAGGGAGCACGCGCAACACGGGATGATCCTCCAGGATATGTGTGGCCTGGCTCAGGGAAATTTCTGGGAGATAGAGTGGGATGGCACGGGTGGCGCCGATTCGGGCGCCCTGTTTGACCAGCAACCCGTCGTGGCGGGTGGCCGCCATGACGCCTGGGACCATGTTGAAGGCCTCCAAGGTGCTGGTGTCGATGCAGAGCAGGCCGTCGTGGGTGGCGGCGAGGTTGGCCTTGCCCTCGCGGATGGACCCCACGAGTTCCACGCCCGGCCCGCAGAGGCCCAGGGCAAAGGCGCGGGCCGCGTCGTCCTCGTGGACCCAACCGTCGGGCGCATCTCCTTGCCGTTCAACGTAGATATGGTTCTTGCCCATCTGCTGTAGACGGCAAACGTCCCCAACGCTCAAGACCTGCCCCCGGGTGAAGGCCGGGCCTTTTTCCGTGCCGGGTTTGATTTGTGTCATGTCGTGCAGGGCTTCGCGCCCCACGGCCAGCTCCAGGGGCAGGGCCGTCAGGTCGGCAGGGCCGTCAAAGCTCGTCGCGCTGTCGGGCAGGATGTCATAAGGGGCTTCGCCCTGGCAGAAGCGGCAGATGCGCCCATGCTCGGCGGGGTAGGGCTGGTTGCACAAGGGGCACGCGGCGATACGACCTTTGCCTTTGCGGGCCACGGACTGGGTCTGCACCGTGACCGGGGTCACCTTGCAGACGCCGGCACCGGCCTGGCCGATTTGCTGACGCAGGAGCACCGAATCTTGTTCCCGTTTAGGTTTGGTCTTCATCAGCCAGGTGTGCATCTCGGACCATTGAGCCAGGAGCTTGCCGTCCACGGCGACCCGCACACCAATGCCGTTGCTCTTATCATACAAGCTGACGGCGTAGATTCCCAAGTTCAGGACTTTGAGCCAGCCGTTGCCCACCGTGCATGGGGTGAGCATCTGCACGGCATCGGGCAGGCACCATGCCGTCTCGACCACGGCATCAAACAGGATGCCTTCGGGGAGGTGGGATTTGGCCTCTTCCACCATGAACCCGCCAAGCAGCAGTCCCGGCGCAGGGTAGCCATGAAACTGCCGGGCGCGCTCCACGAATTCTTCGAAGGTATCTGGACCGATGACAACGTGAGTCACAGCGGGGCTCCTCAACAGGATTGTTTGTTATGCCACCATGTGCATATGAAATAGGAGCTAGCTCTGAGCTAGGTTCAAGTCAACGACCTGTCAGGTGTATAATCTTTTGCACAGGGATTATTTTAATTTAAGATATATATAAGAGGATTGGGTGTGATTTTAGCTGTTGGAAATAATGGCAGGGATGGTGGTTGGCGATGTACCTGATGGTCCTTTAGCTCAGGGATCAGACAGGCCGCGAAACGGACCGGCAGATGCTGAGGGAGAGTCTGTCTGGGATTATTCCCTAGTTGTTTACAATTAATTGCCAAATGGAGAGATATTCACTGGAATGCAGCCTGTGGTCAGGTTGCAGCAGGCGTCTGGGCCGATCATTACTGTCATAATGTGTCGTACCTCTTCCAGGGCAGGTCGAGCCATGGAAGAGGGAACAGCTGAAGACTTGAGCTGGTATGTTTGGTCTATGAGCTGATATTACTAAAAAAATTGATGTAATATATCAGATGGTAGGGTAAGGTAGGGTCTGGCTTCACCTAGGTGTTTCCCCCTTATTATACTTTAAGGGTTGTCTTCTATGAATTGCTTCCGATAAGTAGTTATTGTCATTGATGACTTATGTTTCGGGCAAGGACCCTGGCAGCTCGGTACGGGGTGGGGTTATTAAAAGGGAGGGAGTGCATGTTTCGTCGTTTTTCCATTTCAGTGAGGGTGTTTTCCATCCTCGTCTTGCTCATTCTATTTGTGGCGGGAGTCGTTGCCGGTTTTTATGCCAACTCGATGAAGGTCAAGGAGATCGGACTGGAAAACCTCAATGCTGAAATGCTTGAGGGGCAGAAGGTGAAGCTCAAGGTTGCCTCGGATGCGCTGGCTCATACCTTGGGTGTACAGAGATAGTATTTACCTGACACTGCCGCCCTTGGCGGGGTGATTTTTAGGCAGCGTTTTTGGCTGCCTTTTCCTTGGTCTTTTCATCTTTGGGCAGACCGTCCAAGAAGGCTTGGTT
>Ga0180007_10001836_pt1 | contig 26871 bp, 19 predicted proteins | sample MM_PC_MetaG_FD_121122 | JGI IMG/M metagenome (GOLD analysis project Ga0180007, IMG submission 121122) | Groundwater microbial communities from the Aspo Hard Rock Laboratory (HRL) deep subsurface site, Sweden - MM_PC_MetaG | ecosystem: Environmental > Aquatic > Deep subsurface > Groundwater... | reverse complement strand
CGGCGCTCTGGCTGCGCCCCCTGGCCGCCGCCTGGGCCGTTGCCGCGGCGCTTCTCCTGCTCACGCCGCTGCGCCGCCTTGTCACGGCCGTCAATGGAATCAACGGCGATTTTCTCGGCGCGGCCATCACCCTCGGCGAGCTCTCCGCAGCCCTGGGTTTTGTCCTGGCCACCAGCGTCTGACCATTCCAAGCGCCGTTCCACACCTCGTTCCACACCTGGAGGAACCCATGCCGCGACAGATCCTCTCCAACCAACTGGCCTCCTCCGTCCATCTGGCTTTTGCCCGCCTGACCCTTGCCCGCCTGACCCTTGCCTGCCTTGTGCTCGCCAGCCTGGCCCTCTCCGGTTGTGTGCAGGCCAACGTCAACATCTTCGGCGAGCCCGGCAAGCCGTACAAAGAGCAGACGCTCGACGGCAAGGGCAAGGACAAGGTCCTGCTCCTGGGGATCAACGGCCTCATCAGCGAGCACGCGCGCGGCTTCCTGCGCTCCAGGCCGAGCACCGTGCAGGAGCTGGTGGCGCAGCTCAACCTCGCCCGCGAGGACAAGGACATCAAGGCCGTGGTGCTCAAGGTCGACTCCCCCGGCGGCACCACGACGGCCAGCGACATCATCTACCACGAGATCATGGCCTACAAGAAAGCCAGCGGGGTCAAGCTGGTGGTGGCCATGATGGGCCTGGCCGCCTCGGGCGGATACTACGTGTCGCTCCCGGCGGACCACATCCTGGCGCACCCCACGACCATCACCGGCAGCGTGGGCGTCATCTTCCTGCAGCCCCGCGTGGCCGGGCTCATGGACAAGCTCGGCGTGGGGGTGGATGTGAGCAAGTCCGGCACGCTGAAGGACATGGGCTCGCCCTTCCGCGCGGCCACAGCGGAAGAGAAGCGGCTCGTGGACTCCATGACCCGGGCCCAGGCGAGGCTGTTCCTTGAGCTGGTGCAGAAGCACCGGAACCTGGAGCCGGCGGCCTTGGGCATCACCTCCTCGGCCCGGGTATTCACTGCGGCCGAGGCCAAGGACCTGGGGCTCATCGACTCCGTAGGCTACCTGGATGACGCCCTGGCCAAGGCCAAGGACCTGGCCGGGCTGCCCAAGGACGCCACGGTAGTGACGTATCGCCGCCGCGAGAGCCCCGACGGCACCTACTACCTTCCCGGCGTGGAGGCAGAGGGCTCGCGCCCTGCGGCCATCAACGTGGATCTGGAGGGACTGCTGCCGCCCCAGGCGGGGATGTACTACCTCTGGCCCCTGGCTTACGGTCAGTAGAAAGTTTTCGTCCTCCAGCCTTGTGCCTGCTGCCAAAGTTGCATAGGCTGTATATAGTGCAGACCTGACGTTCAGCCGAAGGCCGCCCAGCGCGGCCTGAGCGAGGAAGCGCATGTTCACCCGCGCAGACCTGCGCCGTTCACTTACCGCCAAGGTGCTCCTGGGGCTGATGCTCCTGGGACTCTGCGTTGTCGCCATCTACACCGGCGTCCGCCTCCTGGACATCGAGAAAGCCGTCACCGAGCGCGAAGGGCCACGCTCCCTGCTTCTGGCCGAGCCCATGCGCTTCGCCCTGGAGGGCCTGGCCGAGCGCCACCCGGAGATCACCACCCAGACGGAGAGGCTCCAGCGCCTGGTGGAGCACATGGCCAAGACCAGGGGAATCACGTCCGTGGCCGTCATGGACGCCTCGGGCCGCCGCGCCCTGGCCGCCTCCGGCAACCCCGAACTCCTGCGCGGCGTGGGCGGCGACCTGCCCCAGCGCACCTTGAGCATGAACCAGCCCCTTGCCGAGGGCACACCGAGAGGCAGGGCCCTGCTTGTTGCCATACCGCTGCACAGGCAGCCTGTCGGCGGCAACCCGCCGGAGGCTTTCGGCGTGCTGGTGGTGCAGCACGACCTGACCGGGCCCATCGCCGAACGCCAGCGCCAGAGCCTGCGCGATTCCGGCGTAATGAGCGTGGGGCTATTGCTCATGCTTCTGGTGGTCCTCCTGGGGCTCAGGATTTCCATCCTTGAGCCCGTGTCCAGGCTGGCAGCACAGGCAGCGGCCCTGGGCGGCGGAGATCTCACGGCGCGCAGCGGCCTGGCCCTGCCGCCCGGAGGTGGCGACGAAATCGAGCGCCTGGCGGCGGGGTTTGACCAGATGGCCGCCGAATTGGAGGCCGCAGCCGTTGCCCAGGCACGCCTCCACGACGATCTGCGCGCCAGCGAAGCCCGAGGCCGCGCCGTTTTCCGGCACGCCAGCGTGGCCATCTCCCAGGGCGACCGCGATGGCCGCATCCTGGACGCCAACCCGGCCTTCCTGCGCCTCTGGGGCTATACCCTGGAGGAGCTCAAGGGCGTGCGCTGGATCGACCTGACCCACCCCGACGACCGCGCCCAGAGCATCCACGAAAGCCAGCGCCTCCTGGCCGGCGAAAGCGACGGCTTCAACCTGGAGAAGCGCTACGTGCGCAGGGACGGGCGGATCGTCTGGGCCAGCGTCAACGTGGCCTGCCTGCGCGACGAGAACGGTTTGGTGCAGATGCTCGTCCTGGTGGCCGAAGACATCACCGCCCGCAAGGCCGCCGAAGAGGCCAAGGCCGAGCGCGAGGAGCTCTTCCAGGCCATGTTCGAGAACAACCTGGCGGTGCAGCTCCTGGTGGATCCGGCTACCGGGGCCATCATCGACGCCAACCGCTCCGCCAGCGCCTTCTATGGATACAGCCAGCAGCAGCTGCGGAACATGGGCATCGGGGACATCAACACCCTGGCGCCTGAGGAGATCGGCCACCGCATGGCCGAAGCTGAACGCCAGGGCGCCGTGTTCCACTTCCTGCATCGGCTGAAGGACAAAAGCCTGCGCGACGTCGAGGTGCGCTCCGGCCCGTTCAAGGTGGGTGGTCGCGCGCTGCTCCTGTCCACCATCCAGGACATCACGGAACGCCTGCGCGCCGAGGAGGCCCTGCAGGAAACCGAGGAGCGCCTGCGCCAGCTTGTCGACCTCATGGACGAGGGCGTGGTGCTGACCAGCCCCGAGGGCACGCTGCGCTACGTGAACCCGGCGGTTTCCCGCATGGTCGGCATGCCGTCGGCGGAGCTGGTTGGCCGGTCGCATTTCGAACTCCTGGCCCCAGGAAATGCCGAGGCCCAGCGCGAGCGCCTCGAGGCCCGACGCCAGGGCTCGCGCGAGCCCTACGAGGCCAGGTTCCTGCGCAAGGATGGCAGTGAGGTGCTGGTCCGCGTCACGCCCTTCCCCCTCTTTTCCCACGAAGGTGAGTATCAGGGCTCCTGCGGCATCATCCGGGACATCACCCAGGCCCGCGCCCGCGAAGAAGCCGACAATCTGCGCCGCATCCGCCGCAGCGCGCTCCTGCGCCTGCACGAGATGCACAACGTCGGCCGCGACGACCTGCTCGACTTCGCCCTGGAGCAGGTCCAAGTCCTCACCGCAAGCCCTCTGGGCTACATCTATGCATACGACGACGTACGCCGCCAGTTCACCCTGCACTCCTGGTCCGCAGGCGCCATGGAGCAATGCAATATGCAGCACAAGCCGACCCGCTACGACCTGGACGCCACGGGCATCTGGGGCGATGCAGTACGCCTGCGCGAGCCCATCCTGGTGAACGACTTCGCCGCGCCCGATCCACGCAAGAAGGGCCTGCCCGAGGGCCACGCTCCGCTCTCGCGCTTTCTGACCCTGCCGGTGATCCGCGCCGGGCGCGTGGTGGCCGTGGTCGGCGTGGGCAACAAGCAGGCCCCCTACCTCGACGAGGACATCACCCAGCTCAAGCTCTTCACAGACGCCCTGTGGAGCATGCTGGAACGCCAGGAGGCCCTGGCCCAGCTCTCCGCCGTGAACGAGCGTTTCCACCTGGCCGTGCGCGCCGGGCGCATCGGGCTCTGGGACTGGAACCTCCTCAGCGGGGCCATGCACTGCGACGCGTACATGGAAAAGAGCTTCGGCCTTTCGCAGCGCGACCTCACCGGCACCCCGGAAGACTGGCTGTGCCGCGTGCACCCAGAGGACCGCCCACGCGTCCGCGAGAGCCTGGAAATGGCCCGCGCCACCGGTGACCGCTTCGAACAGTCCTTCCGCGTCCTTTGGTCGGACGGGTCGGTGCTGCACATGGACTCCCTGGCCGTGACCTACCTCGGACAGGATGACCAGCCCCTGCGCATGGTCGGTGTGAACATCGACGTCACCAGCCAGCGCCAGGCCGAGGAACAGGTGGCCGAGAGCCAGCGCTTTTTGCAGACCGTCATCGACACCCTGCCCATGCCCTTCACCTGCAAGGACGCCGAGGGCCGCTACCTGCTGGCGAACGCGCCCTTCGCCCGCCTCTACGGCGCGAGCGTGGCAGATGTGCTGGGCAAGTCCATGCATGAGTTCGCCCCGCCGGAGCGCACCGCCCTCCACGTCTCCATGGATGCGCAGCTTCTGGCGTCCTCTCAGGGCAAGCCTCTGGAGTACGAAACGTCCTTCGCCCCGCTCGGCGAAAGTCTTCACCACTGGCTCGTCGTCAAGTCGCTCCTGCCCTTGTCCGGTGGCCGCAAGCCCGGCATAGCCGCCATCACCCTGGACATCACCGAACGCAAGCAGGCCGAAGAGGCCTTGCAAAAGAGCGAGAAGCGCTCCCGCGATCTGGCGACCATGCTGCGGCTCATGTGCGACAATGTGCCGGACATGATCTGGGCCAAGGATATGGAGAAGCGCTTTCTCTTTGCCAACAAGGCCCTGTGCGAGGGCCTGCTGAACGCCACCGACACCAGCGAACCCGAGGGCAAGAGCGACCTGTTCTTTGCCCAGCGCGAACGCGAATCCCATCCCGGCGACAGCTCCTGGCACACCTTTGGCGAGCTCTGCCAGGACTCCGACACCGTGGTCATGAGCAGGGGTGAACCGGGGCAATTCAACGAGTTCGGCAACGTCAAGGGCAAGTTCCTGTACCTCGATGTGCGCAAGGCGCCCTTTGTCGACGACCAGGGCGAAGTCATCGGCACGGTGGGCTCCGCCCGCGACATCACCGACCAGAAGCGCGCCGAGGACGACATGCGCACAAGCGAGGAGCGCTTCCGCACCCTGACGCAGCTCTCGCCCGTGGGCATCTTCCAGGCGGACCTGCGCGGCCGGTGCACCTACGTCAACGACCAGTGGTCGGCCATAAGCGGCTTCCCCAAGGCCTCCGCCCTGGGCCGGGGCTGGCTGCGCACCCTGTACCCCCAGGACCGCAAGCGCGTCCTGGCCGGCTTCCGGGAACTCGTGCGCACAGGCCAGGACTTCGTCGTCGAATTCCGTTTCCGCCCCACCGATGCGCCCGCCAAGTGGATCCTGCTCCACACCGCCCTGGACCGTGCCGCCGATGGCGAGTACTCCGGCTTTGTCGGGGCGCTCACGGACATCACCGAGCAGAAGCACGCCGAGGTGGCCCTGCGCCAGGCCAAGGCCGCAGCCGAGGCCGCCACCCTGACCAAGGCCCAGTTCCTGGCCAACATGAGCCACGAGATCCGCACGCCGCTCGGCGGAGTCATCGGCGCCTCCAAGCTCCTGGCCCAGTCCAAGCTCTCCGCAGACCAGCGCCAGCTGGCCGAGATGGCGGTGGAATCGGGCCGGGCTCTGCTCGCCATCGTCAACGACATCCTCGACTTCTCCAAGATCGAGGCAGGGCGGCTTGATCTCAAGCCCGCCCCCTTTGCCCTGCGCGCAGACCTGGAGGCCGTGGCCGCGCCCTTCCGGCTGCTGGCCAGCCAGCGCGGGCTGGACCTCAACCTCGTGGTCGATCTGAACACGCCGGACACGTTGGTGGGCGACAGCGGACGCCTGGACCAGGTGCTCAGAAATCTCCTGGGCAACGCCGTAAAGTTCACCGAGGCCGGAACCGTCACCCTCCAGGTGGCCACAGACCCGTCCTGCTCGATGCCGAAAAGCGCGGCCTGCATCCGCTTCACCGTGCGCGACACGGGCAGCGGCATCCCAGAGAATTTCCTTCCGCACCTCTTCGAGAGCTTCAGCCAGGCCGACGAATCCTTTGGCAAGCGCCACGGCGGTACAGGCCTGGGCCTGGCCATCAGCCGCAGTCTGGTGGAGCGCATGGGCGGCAACCTTGAGGTCGAGAGCACGCTGGGCGTCGGCAGCGCCTTCGGCTTCACCCTGTGCCTGCCCCTGGCCAGCCAGGACCAGCTCCTGGCCGATCCCGAAGCCGAGGCCAGCCCCCGGACCCCGCAGGCGCGGCGTCTGCGCGTGCTCCTGGCCGACGACAACGAGATCGGACGCATCCTGCTGGAACGCATCCTGAAGGACGCGGGCCACTCGGCGATCAGCGTGGGCGATGGCCTGGCCGTGCTGGCCGCCCTGAAGCGCGAGCGCTTCGACCTGGTGCTCATGGACGTGCAGATGCCCGAGGTCGACGGCCTCGCCGCCACCCAGATGATCCGCAAGGGCGAAGCCGGGGCGCAGAACGCAAATGTTCCCATCGTGGCGCTCACGGCCTATGCCCAGGCCGAGGACCGCGCGCGCTTCGTGGCCGCCGGCATGGACGAGTATGTGCCCAAGCCCGTGGAAGAGCGCGACCTCTTAAGCGCCATGCGCCGCGCCATGAGCCTGCGGCCCGGCCAGGGCGACGCCCCAGAAACGCCCCGGGCCAGCGCAGCTCCCGGCCCCTACGATCCGGCCAAGAGCCCACGCTTCGACCTGGGCTTTCTGGAGCGCTCCTACGGCGAACGCAGCGAGCTATTGACCGACATGCTGGCCCAGTTCCATACCAAGAGCCTGCCGGAGATCGAGGGCAACCTGCGCCAGGCCCTGAGCGACGGGAACATGCACAAGGCCCAGCGGGTGGCCCACAAGGCCAGGGGAACCTTCGGCACCGTGGGCGCGCGCCGGGCCGTGCTGCTGGCCCAGGCCGCAGAGAAGCACGCCGTCGAAGGCGACGCCGAGGCCCTGCGCAACGACGCCGACGCCCTGCTTGTGGAGATCGCCGCCCTGGACGAACACTTGCGCCAGGGCCGGCCCTGGCCCGATAAGGACGAGGGATGACTGCACCGGAAATGACGAAGGCGGAATTTGGGTCAACCGGCTATATCGAAGCCATCATTCGCGAGCTGGGCCTGGTGCCGCTGCCTGAAGAGGGCGGCCTCTACGCCGAGACCTACCGCTCGGACGGCGTCATCCCCGGCGGGGCCATCTCCGGGCGGCATGCCAGCCCCCGGCGCTGCGCCACGGCCATCTACTACCTCATCACGCCGGAACACTTCTCCGCCCTGCATCGCGTGACCAGCACCGAGGTCTTCCACTTCTACCTGGGCGATCCCGTGGACATGCTCCAGCTTTATCAGGACGGCACCGGGGCGACCCTGACCATCGGCACCGACCTGCTGGCCGGGCAGCGGCCCCAGGTGGTGGTCCGGCGCGGGGTATGGCAGGGCACGCGCCTCAAGCCCGGCGGACGTTTCGCCCTGCTCGGCTGCACCGTGTCCCCCGGCTTCGAATTCGAGGACTACGAGCATGGCCGCCGCCAGGCACTGCTGGCCGCCTACCCGGATTTCGCCGCGCAGATCAGGCTGCTGACGCCAGAAGGCTGACGTCAGAGGCCCAGCCGCGGCAGCCCTGGCGCTATTCCGGCCCCTCGTCCTCGTCTGCGGCGGAAAGGTCGAGCAGAAACTCCACCGGCCGCGCCGGGCCGCAAGGGGAGGCGTCCTTGCCGCCAGCATAGCGCGAGGGCTTGAGCGTCTTGAGCAGGAACATCAGGAGCTGGTCGGAATGCTTGACGGTGTTGCCGCATTCGCGGCCCTGGTGGAACACCGGCACCTCCACGCCCGCAAGCGCGCGGCGCACGGCCTCGGACTCCAAAGCCTTCACGGCCCGGCCCAGATCATCCTGCTCGCCCTGGCCCGGAAAAGCCTCCCCGCACGCCTGGCCGCCTGCCAGTCCGACCGCCTGTCCGTCCGCTTGTCCGTCCGCTTGTCCGTCCGTCTGGAACTGGGCACGCAGGCGCCTGGCCGCGTCCAGCGGGATCTCCGCAGCCCTTGCCGCGGCGGCCAGGCTACCCGTGGCTGCGTAGGTCTTGCGAAACAATGAAATCTTACGCTTGTTCATCCCTTCCTCCTCCTGCGTCCCTCAGCAATGCGCTCCGTTTTTGCCCGCAAAGCGGCCCAGACCTGCGACATCGTTGGAACTTCCCCAAGATCTTTACGTAACATCTTGCTGCGAATGGACATATTTATCTTGCAACGGCCCACCGGAGTGATAGAATTGCACACACGGTGAAGGATGGGCCTTCACCGTTTTCACCACCACCCACCAAGGAGTTTTTGTCATGAAGAAATCCATCATCGCCATGTCCATGGTCCTCGCCTTCGCTGGCGTTTCCTTCGCCTCTGACGCCGCCGCCCCGGTCGTTGAGAAGCCCGCCGTCGAGGCCGCCGCTCCCGTGAAGAAGGAGAAGAAGGCCATGAAGAAGAAGGCCCCCAAGAAGGCCCCCAAGAAGGCCGTCAAGAAGGCCGAAGCCGAGAAGGCTCCGGAGTAAATCCGGCCCTCCACAGGCCCCGGGGTGCATGCGCCTCTGGACCTCTCGCCAGACATTCCGGACGGGCTCCCAGGTTTTCCAGGGAGCCCGTTTTTTCGCCCTCAGTTTACCACGGCTTTTGGGCCCGGATTTAATTGGACGGTTTTTGGCCGCAAAAAAGACAAAAAATCCGGGTTGACAGCACGCCTGGAGGGCTCGCTTCTTGCCCGTCCAGGCGCCTGCACCCGCAATTTGCCCCCGCGCCAGCGCTAAAAAGTACGCACCCCGCAGCCCTTGGCCCCCGGCGTTTTACGTAAGAAGGCCTTGCCCTGCCTGCGTCGCCAGCGGCTAGATTTTTCTAGAGTATGTTGATAAAGTGAGTAGACAGTGGTTATCCACCCCATTTCACCAAATAATACTGAATTTTCCGTGATCCGAACCCTCAAGCTTTTGCAAGGACACACTCAATGACCGCGACCCATTCCGCCGCCCCTTCTGCAATCGACCTGCCTGCCATTCCGTCCGACCTGCCCGAAGTGGCCCTGAACGACAACGCCAAGGTGGTGCTGGCGCGCCGCTATCTGCGCAAGGGCGCGGACGGCAAGCCTTATGAGCTGCCGCGCGAGCTGTTCTGGCGCGTGGCGGCCAAGATCGCGGCCCAGGAGGCGAATTTCAAGGGCGGCAAGGCCAAGGTGGCGGCGCGCGCGCGTGAATACTACGACCTCTTGACCAGCTTCAAGTTCCTGCCCAACTCGCCCACGCTCATGAACGCCGGCACGGACCTGGGCCAGCTGGCGGCCTGCTTCGTGCTGCCCGTGGGCGACTCCATCGAGCAGATCTTCGACGCCGTGAAGCACGCAGCGCTGATCCACAAGTCCGGCGGCGGCACGGGCTTCTCCTTCTCACGCCTGCGCCCCACCGATGCCCGCGTGGGAAGCACCGGCGGCGTGGCCAGCGGGCCGCTGTCCTTCCTGCGCATCTTCAACACCGCCACCGAGCAGATCAAGCAGGGCGGCACCCGGCGCGGCGCCAACATGGGCATCCTGCGCGTGGACCACCCGGACATCCTGCGCTTCATCCGCGCCAAGGAGCGCGAGGGCGACCTGAACAACTTCAACCTGTCCGTGGGCCTCACCGAGGCCTTCATGCAGGCCGTGGACAAGGACGAGGAATACGACCTCATCGCCCCGCACAACAAGAAGGCCATCGAGCGCCTCAAGGCCCGCGAGGTCTTCGCCCTGCTCGTGCAAAAGGCCTGGGAATCCGGCGACCCGGGCATGGTCTTTCTCGACCGCATCAACCGCGACAACCCCACCCCGCTTCTGGGCGAGATCGAGGCCACCAACCCCTGCGGCGAGCAGCCGCTTCTGCCCTACGAGGCCTGCAACCTGGGCTCCATCAACCTAGCCGCCTTCTACAATGCCGACGCCCGCGAAGGCATCGACTGGGAGGGCCTGAAGACCGTCATCCACCAGAGCGTGCGCTTCCTCGACAACGTCATCGAGGCCAGCGTCTACCCCCTGGAGCAGATCACCGAGATGGTGCGCACCAACCGCAAGATCGGCCTGGGGCTCATGGGCTTCGCCGACCTCCTGTACCAGCTGGGCGTGGCCTACAACTCCCAGGAGGGCGTGAGCCTGGCCGAGCGCCTCATGGCCTTCATCCAGGACGAATCCAAACTGGCCTCAAAATCCCTGGCCGACGAACGCGGCGCCTTCCCGGCCTTTGACGGCAGCACCTATGCGGCCAAGAAGCAGGGCCCCTACCGCAACGCCACCACCACCACCATCGCGCCCACGGGCACGCTCTCCATCCTGGCGGGCTGCTCCTCGGGCATCGAGCCCCTGTTCGCCCTTTCCTTCACGCGCACGGTCATGGACAACGACAAGCTCCTTGAGGTGAACCCCTTCTTCGAGGCCGCAGTGAAGAAGGCCGAGGCCTACAGCCCCAAGCTCATGGAAGAGGTGGCCAAGATCGGCTCCATCCAGAGCATGGAGTACCTGCCCGCCGACATCCGCCGCGTCTTTGTCACTGCCATGGACGTGGAGCCCATCTGGCACCTGAAGATGCAGGCCGCCTTCCAGAAGTACACCGACAACGCGGTGTCCAAGACCGTGAACCTGCCCAGCGCCGCCACCCAGGAAGACATCTGGGACATCTACTGGAAGGCCTACGAGTACGGCTGCAAGGGCGTCACCGTGTACCGCGACGGCTGCAAGGCCGATCAGGTGCTCTGCACCGGCGACGGCCAGGAGAAGAAGCAGGGCGTCGAGGAGGCCAAGGCCAAGACCGTGGTCAGAAAGCGCCCGGATGTCGTCTACGGCTTTACCCAGAAGATCGACACCGGCCTGGGCGCGCTGTACCTGACCATCAACGAGCAGGACGGCAAGCCCTTTGAGGTCTTCGCCACCATCGGCAAGTCGGGCCGGTCCATCACCGCCAAGGCAGAGGCCATCGGTCGGCTGGTGTCGCTGGCCCTGCGAAGCGGCGTCGAGGTGCGCGACATCGTGGAGCAGCTCAAGGGCATCGGCGGCGAACACCCCAAGTTCCAGAAAAAGATCCTGCTGCAATCCATCCCCGACGCCGTGGCCTGGGTGCTGGAGAACCGCTACATGAGCGGCGAGAAGCACGCCAGCGCCCACGCCAACGCGCTGAATAAGGAAATGTGCCCGGAATGCGGCGAGGCCCTGACCTTTGAGGAAGGCTGCCACTGCTGCAAGAGCTGCGGCTACACCAAGTGCGGATAAGAGAAAGAGAATAGCTTACGGCGGCCAGGGGCGCTGCCCCTGGACCCTGCCGGGGGACTTGAAGTCCCCCGGACCCCCACAGTACGCGAAGGGACCCTGTCGGCGCAAAGCCGCCGACAGGGTCCCTTCGCTTTTGGTGAGCCCAGAAATACAGCAACATGAGCGCATCGCCCCACAAAGCCGAAAGGGCTGTTTCAGGAGGAACCTGAAACAGCCCTTTCGGCTTTGTGGGGATTCCAAAGGGCCTTAAGGCCCTTTGGCGGGGTCCAGGGGCAGCGCCCCTGGCTCCCTGACTACAATACCGGCAGGTACCGGTCCAGTTCGTACTGCGTCACCTGGGTGCGGTAGCGGTCCCACTCCATGATCTTGTTCTCGTAGAGCTTGTGGAAGATGTGCTCGCCCAAGGTCTCGCGCACCAGGTCGCTCTTGTTCATCTCTTCCGCCGCCTCGAACAGGCTGCCCGGCAGCGAGGTGATGTTGTGGGCGTCCAGCGTGGCCTGGTCCATGTGGAAGATGTCCGACTCCACCGGATCGGGCAGCACGTAGTTCTGCTCCATGCCGCGCAGGCCGGCGGCCAGCATCACCGCAAAGGTCAGGTAGGGGTTGGCCGCCGGGTCCGGGCAGCGCAGCTCCATGCGCGTGGCGGACTCCTTGCCGGGCTTGTACATGGGCACGCGCACCAGGGCCGAGCGGTTGCGCCGCGCCCAGGCCACGTACACCGGGGCCTCGTAGCCGGGCACCAGCCGCTTGTAGCTGTTCACCCACTGGTTGGTGACGCAGGCGAACTCGCGCGCGTGCTTCAGGATGCCCGCGATGTAGCTCTTGCCCTCGGGCGAGAGGTGGTACTGGTCGGAGGGGTCAAAGAACATGTTGCGGCCGTTCTTGAACAGGCTCTGATGCACGTGCATGCCTGAGCCGTTTTGTCCGTAAATGGGCTTGGGCATGAAGGTGGCGTAGGCACCGTGCTTGCGCGCCACTTCCTTGACCACCACGCGGTAGGTCATGGTGATGTCGGCCATCTTCAGCGCCTCGGCGTAGCGCATGTCGATCTCGTGCTGGCTGGGGGCCACCTCGTGGTGGCTGTACTCGATGGCGATGCCCATCTTTTCCAGGGCGAAGATGATGTCGCGGCGGATGTTGTTGCCCAGGTCCAGGGGCGGGGCGTCGAAATAGCCGCCCTGGTCGAGCAGTTCGGTGCCCTTGTCGTTGCCGAAGAGGAAGAACTCAAGCTCCGGCCCCACGTAGTAGGTATAGCCCTTCTCCGCGCATTTGGAGAGCACCCGGCGCAGGCAGTAGCGCGAGTCCGCCGCATAGGGCTGGCCGTCGGGGGTGTGGATGTCGCAGAACATGCGCGCCACCGGGCGGTCGCTGGGTCGCCAGGCGGCCACCTGGAAGGTCGTGGGGTCGGGCATGGCCACCATGTCGGACTCGTCGATGCGGCAGAAGCCCAGGATGGACGAGCCGTCAAAGCCCATGCCCTCTTCAAAGGCGGCCTCCAGCTCGCGCGGGGTCACCTGGAAGCTTTTGAGCGTGCCCAGGATGTCCACAAACCAGAACTGCACAAAGCTGATGTCGTAGTCCTTGACGGCGCGCAACACGTCGTCGGCGTTTCTGCAATTGAAGACCGGGGTGTCCATGAGCAGGCCTCCTTGGGGGCATATGGTTGTCCGCGCCACCTGAGGGGAGTGGCTCTTGCGGAGGGGTTTTGTGCTGATTCCCTCCTAGCTTTGTTGGACAAATATGTAAAGCTCAACAGGGTGATCGAGGTGCTGGCCCTGCAATTTTGTCGGGAACAACCCGGCAGGGCGAGCCTGCCAGTGAGAATTTCTGTCCTTCAGCGCCTGGCTTGACGGGATGGTCGCACTTCCCATCGCCTTGACCTAGCGCATACCACGCAACGCCCTCCCCGCAAACACCCAACCCAAACGTCCCTGTCCAAACCCTGTCAACCCACTATTATTGTCCTATTTGCGGCCAAAAACGGGTGATTTTTGTCCGGGCGCCAAACACGGGGTATACTGCGCCCAAGCGAGCCTGTTGTGGGCTCGCACCCGGCCCCAGTCGCCGCGCGCCGGAGCGCCTCCCGTCCGTGAGACCTCCACCTCGCTTCCTGGCCACCTCCAACGGCGCGCGGCGACGACATCGGGACACCCGGCAATCCTTGTCACCCCTATCTCAGGAGGATTGCATGTCCACCAGCATCACCAACGCTTTCATCGCCCAGTACGTGGCCGACGTGCACGAGGCCTACCAGCAGCGCGGCAGCAAGCTGCGCAACACCGTGCGCCTCAAGACCGGCGTCCAGGGCGCCACGGCCGTGTTCCAGAAGAACGGCAAGGGCGCTGCGGGCAAGAAGACCCGCCACGGCAATGTGCCGCTCATGAACGTCGCCCACTCCACCGTCACCGCCACGCTTGAGGACTGGTACGGCGCGGACTACGTGGACAAGCTCGACGAGCTCAAGACCAACACCGACGAACGTCTGGTGGTGGCCAACGCCGGGGCCTACGCCCTGGGCCGCAAGATCGACGAGCTGATCATGGCCCGGCTCGACCAGAGCGCCAACCTCGTGGCCGAGGACGCCAAGGGCCTGACCAAGGCCAAGATCCTCGAGGCCTTCGCCCGTCTCAACGCCAGCGACGTGCCCGACGACGGCAACCGCTTCGCCGTGGTGGGCGCGCACCAGTGGAACGAGCTGCTCGACATCAGCGAGTTCAAGAGCGCGGACTTCGCGGGCGACCGCTACCCCTGGCTCAAGGGCACCGAGAGCCGCACCTGGCTCGGCATCACCTGGATGTTCCACACCGGCCTGCCGCTGGTGGCGGGCACCCGCAAGTGCTTCCTCTACCACCGCAACGCCATCGGCCTGGCCGAGGGCCAGGAGGTCAAGGTCTTTACCGACTGGGTGCCCGAGAAGGCCGCCCACCTGGTGGACCACCTGCTCTCCGCCGGGGCCGTGCTCATCGACGAGGACGGCGTGGTCGAGATCGACTGCGACGACGACGCTGCCCTGGCCGCCTAGGCCCAAACCCTGTAAGCACAAGGAGAATCATCGTGAGCTACGACGCTTCCACCATGCGGCTCATGGGCGGCGTGCCCGGCCAGCAGCTGTTCCTCTACCGCACCGCTGACGCCATCGCCGCCGTCGATGACAACGGGTACTTCGACACCGCTGTGGATGAGTACAACCTGTCCACCGGCGACCTGATCCTGGCCGTGACCAGCTTCGGCGGCACCCAGGCCCTCTCGGCCCTGGTCGTGGGCGTAAACGCCGGCCAGGCCAGCGTGACGCTCTTGGCGTAACCACTCAGCGCGCCCGGCCACGCGGTCCACCCGCTCTTGGCCCGCGTTTGTCAAACGATCCCCAGCCCGGCCAGGCCCACCCTGCGCCGGGCTTTTCTCGCCCACGAGCCAGAGTGGCGGACAGAATTCCGGCGGGCGTCCGCTCACGCTTGCAATTGTCACAAGATCGCGCCTATACTGTAATTACTGAAATAACCCAGGCCGGGCCTAGCGCCACACCCGGAGCGACAATGAAGATCACCTGCCTCACCGCCCAGGACGCCGCCGCCCATACCCTGTTCCGTCCCTTCTCCCTCAAGATGGAAGAACGGCGCATCCCGTCCATCGTCATCAACGTGTTCAAATGCTACTACACGCAGATCATGCAGGGCGCGCAGGGCAAGACCAGCGAGGTGGAGATCATCCCCGTGGCCGAGGGCGAAGTGCCGCCCTACGAGTCGCTGGATCCGTACGCCGAGGCCGGGAGCGCCGCGCTCAAGCATACCGTCGTCATCAAGCTCAACGGCGGCCTGGGCACCAGCATGGGCCTGGAGCGGGCCAAGAGCCTCATCCCAGTGAAGGATGGCTACACCTTCCTGGACATCATCGTGCGCCAGGCCAAGGTGCTGCGCAAAAAGTACAAGTCGCCCCTGCCGCTGGTGTTCATGAACAGCTTCAAGACGCACCGCGACACCATGCTCAAGGTCGAGGGCCTGGACAACGGCGACACCGGCATCCCGCTGGCCTTCGTGCAGCACATGTACCCGAAGATCCTGGAGGGCGATCTGACCCCGGCGGACTGGCCCCAGAACCCGGAGCTGGAGTGGAACCCGCCCGGCCACGGCGATGTCTACACCGCGCTGGTCACCTCCGGGCTTTTGTCCAAGCTCCTCCGGCGCGGCTACCGCTACGCCTTCATCTCCAATTCCGACAACCTGGGCGCGGTCATGGATTCTCGCCTGCTCGGCTACATGGCCAAGGAGCAACTGCCGTTCCTCATGGAGGTCGCCCAGCGCACCCATATGGACCGCAAGGGCGGGCACCTGGCCAGACTCAAGGACTCCAATCGGCTCATGCTGCGCGAGCAGGCCCAGTGCCCGGACTGCGAGATGGGCAGCTTCGCGGACATCGAGCGCCACCGCTACTTCAACACCAACTCCCTGTGGGTGGACCTGGAGGTGCTGGAGCGCGTGTTCGTGGAGAACCTGATGATGCCGCTTGACCTCATCATCAACCCCAAGACGCTGGACCCGCGCAACCCGGAGTCCCCGGCGGTGCTCCAGGTGGAGACGGCCATGGGCTCGGCCATCAGCGCCTTTGAGGACGCCCGGGCCGTGCTGGTGCCGCGCAGCCGCTTCGCGCCGGTGAAGACCACCCAGGACCTGCTGCTCGTCATGAGCGACTGCTTTATGCGCACCAAGCTGGAGACCATTGAGCAAAGCCCGGAGCGCACCACGGCCCTGCCAAGCGTCGCCCTGGACCAGAAATACTACAAGAAGATCGACATGTTCCAAGAGCGCTTCCCCAAGGGCGCGCCCTCGCTCATCGGGTGCGACCGCCTGGAGGTGCACGGCGACGTGCGCTTCGGGCGCGGGATCAAGTGCATCGGCAGCGTGCGCGTCATCAACCGCGCGCGCAAGCAACTCAAAATCGCCGACAACACCTTGCTGGAAGGCGAGGTCGTTCTGGAATAGCGGGGCCACAAAGCTTGGTCCAGACACGAAAGGCTCCGTCCGGCTATCATGCTGAAGGGGGCCTTTTTGCTTGGATGAAGCGTCCGGAGGACGCGTCATGGTCACGACACAGAAAGCGCACCAGGCCGGTGGTTGGTTCTGGCCTGCTCATCCCTAACTATAGCCCCTAATCCAGGCTATTACCTTGCCAATTCAGGCACTGATAACGTATGCGCCTTCAAGACACCACCACCTGCAACACAGGCGATACCATGCCTACCGAGGGCCAGATCCTGCTCGATGGCCGGGACATCCGGCGCATGGCCGCCAATGAGCTGCGGCGCAACTACGGCGTGGTGCCGCAGGAGACCATGCTCTTCTCCGGCAGCATCTACGACAACCTCATTGCCGCGCACCCGCACGCGGACTTCAAGGACATCGTGCAGGCTTGCAAGTTCGCGGAGATCCACGATGTCATCGAGAAGCTGCCGCAGGGCTACCAGACCGAGCTGGGCGAGCACGGCGTGGGGCTGTCCGGCGGCCAGCGCCAACGGCTGGCCATTGCCCGCGCGCTCTTGAAACGCCCGAAGATTCTGATTTTCGACGAGGCCACGAGCAACCTGGACGCCGAGACGGCAGAACATTTCGCGCGCACCATCAACCGCCTCAAGGGCCAGACCACCATGCTCTTCATCGCCCACATGCTGCCCAAGGCGCTGTTGGTGGATGAAGTCGTGCGCTTCGGCGGGCCGGAGAGCGTGAACCAGGGAGAGAAGGATGCAAAGGGGCCGGGCAGGACGGTGTGAGAGAGGAGATGGACGGGACACAAAATGTTCGTTCTCAGCATGTCATGAGCACCTACTTGAAAGTACAGGAGTATAATGTATGGGCAAAGTGAGATCAAAGATAGCACGTGCCTTAGACATACTCTCGCCAGTATTTCTGGTCTATATTTTGTACATTGTGTGGCACAACTACCCTCGATCCGGCTTTTCCCAACAGCCACTTCAGGAAAACATTGAAATGCGAATATTTGCATTTACGCTACCGATTAGTGCCTTTTCAGTAATATGGATGTGCATTACAATTAGTCGAATATTCCCAAATTCTACACGACGACTAGCATTTTATAGAAAAAATCATCCAGTCAAGCTTTGGTTAATATTAGTAAGCATAGGCTTCGTATTGGCTATGGCTGCCGCGTGCATTGAAAGACTAATAAGATAGGAGTGTTGTGATGACAATTGGCACAATCAACTACATTGCCGTTGGAGATGCCCTCGGGAATATTTACAAAAACTTTGCGAGTGGTGACCCTAACGCCTTGAGTGTCATAAATTCTGCTGGTCAGATTGTGGCTACTGTTGCAGCCATCAGCCCTGCCGCGACGATAGCCACAGCCCCAGGAGCAATCTCTGTTACAGCAGGCCAATTTATTGTAAATTGGAATAATGGCGATCTTGCCGGAGCATTTGGTGATGGCTTATCAATAGTTTCAAATTCAGCAATTCTTGGTGGTGCAGTGTTATCATATGTTCCTGGCCTAGAGGGTGCATCAAGCACGTTATATGCGATTGGCACTGTAGCAGGGGCTGCCGGGCTCGCCTGGGAAAACAGAGCAGCTATTGCAAATACCGCAAGCAAGATATTCGACGCGATAAACAACGGCCTCCAGCCTCAACTATCACTTGCTGATTTCTTTGCTATTAACTCATCAGCTTCGACAATTCCTGGCGACGGCTTTGGCGATGGGTGGGGCGGCCTCGGCGGCGGTACCGGTGGCTCTGGTGGCACCGGAGGCGGCACCGGAGGCGGCACTGGCGGCGGCACTGGCGGCGACGGCGGCGCCTACGGCCGCATGGGTCTCCCTGGCTCACTCTTTGGCCTTGGGATGAGCCTCTTAAAAGATCCTCTCGCGCTTGACCTGGATGGTGGTGGCGTCCAGTCAACCGCAGTCAATCGCTACGGCGCACACTTCGATTTGGACGCCAACGGGTTTGCAGAGGCTGTAGGCTGGGTGAGCCCAGACGACGGGTTGCTCGTGTGCGACAGTCAACTTCACGGGTCACTCGTTGGGTGGGCATTTGGCCGTTGCCGCAAGTCGACTCTCTCACAAACTGAAAGGGCAGTTTCAGGAAGACCTGAAACTGCCCTTTCAGTAAAATCGGGGGCCCGGGGGCCGCTGCCCCCGGCGGGGTCCTGGGGCAGCGCCCCTGGCCGCCGGAGGCTCTTCTCTCTTACGCTTCGCTGCCGAGCAGCCGCCGCGCAATCTCTTTCGCCGCGCGCCTGCCCGCGCCCATGGCGCTGATGACCGTGGCCGCGCCGGTGACGATGTCGCCGCCGGCGAACACCCCGTAGATGCTGGTTTCCCCGGTCTCGGGGGCGGCCGCGATGTAGCCGCGCTTGGTGAGTTTCAGTCCCGGCGTGGCTTCCAGCAGGATGGGGTTGGGCCTGGTGCCCACGGCGATGATGACCAGCCCCACTTCGAGCTCGCCGGTATCGCCCTCGATGGGCATGGGGCGGCAACGGCCCGAGGCATCGGGTTCGCCCAGGCACATTTTCTGGAGGCGGATGGACTTGAGCCGCTTGTTCTCGTCGCCCACGAACTCAAGCGGGCCGCACAGGCACTGCAGCTGGACGCCCTCTTCGAGGGCATGCTCCAGCTCTTCCAGGCGGGCTGGCATTTCGCCCTTTGTGCGGCGGTAGACGATGTAGACGTTCTTGGCGCCCAGACGCAGCGCGGTGCGCGCGGCGTCCATGGCCACGTTGCCGCCGCCGATGACGGCCACGTTATCGGCCTTGAAGATGGGCGTGTCGTGGTTGGGGAAGTCATACGCCCGGCCCAGGTTCACGCGGGTCAGGTACTCGTTGGCGGAGAACACGCCGATGTTGTTCTCCCCGGGCACGTTCATGAACTGCGGCAGGCCCGCGCCCACGCCCAGGAACACGGCCTTGTAGCCCTGGTCGAGCAGCTCCTGGACCATGATGGCCTTGCCGCCGACCCAGTTGGTCTTGAACTCGACGCCCAGCGCCTTCATGGCGTCGATCTCGCGGCGCACGATGCCCTTGGGCAGGCGGAACTCGGGGATGCCGTAGACCAGCACCCCGCCGACCTCGTGCAGGGCCTCGAACACGGTGACCTTGATGCCGAGCGCGGCCAGGTATCCGGCCACGGTGAGGCTGGACGGCCCGCCGCCGATGCAGGCGACCTTGAGCTCCGGGCGCTCCATGCGGCAGGCGGCCTCGCCGGTGATCTGCAGGCAGGCGCTGTCGCCCTCGGCCAGGCGCGCGGCGAAGGTATCGGCCACGTAGCGTTCCAGGCGGCCGATGCACACCGGCCCGCCGGTCTTCTCCGGGTTCTTGCCCAGGATGCACTCACCCTCGCACTGGGTCTCCTGGGGGCAGACGCGCCCGCACACGGCAGGCAGGGAGTTGTAGTCGCGCAGGACCTTGTAGGCGCCGGGCAGGTCGCCCTTCTGGAGCTGGCCGATGAAGCCTTTGATGTCGATCTCCACGGGGCAACCCTTGCGGCACATGGGCTTTTTGCACTGGATGCAGCGGGCGGCCTCGGCCTTGGCCTCGGCGTCGGTGTAGCCCAGGGCGACCTCCAGATAGTTCTGGATGCGCACGATGGGCGGCTGGGTGGGCATTTCGGTGCGGGGGGTCTTTTTCACGACCTTCTTCTCAGGTGCATCGCTCATGCTACTTGCCCTCCCCACACTGGCATTTGTGCTGAAACAGCTTCATGGACTCCTGCTCTTCCGGCTTGAACTGGCCCAGGCGCTGCCGGAGCTCGCCGAAGTCCACCTGGTGGCCGTCGAACTCGGGGCCGTCCACGCAGGCGAACTTGGTCTCGCCGCCCACGGTGCAGCGGCAGGCGCCGCACATGCCGATGCCGTCGACCATGATGGAGTTCAGGCTGACCGTGGTCTTGACGCCAAAGGGCTTGGTGACCTTGGCCACGGCCTCCATCATGGGCACGGGCCCGATGGCCACGACCTCGGAGACGTCCTTGTCCTCTTCCAGGCGCTTTCTCAGCACCTCGGTGACAAAGCCCTTGTGGCCGAAGCTGCCGTCGTCCGTGGCCACCAGAACCTCGGGACAGAAGTTGCCGAGCTCGGTGCAGAACAAAAGCAGGTCCTTGTTGCGCGCGCCGATAACCGCCACGACGCGGTTGCCCGCTGCGGCGTGGCCCTTGGCGATGTGGTGCATGGCCGCGACGCCGGTGCCGCCGCCCACGCAGATGACGGTGCCCTGCTTTTCAATGTGCGTGGCCTTGCCGAGCGGCCCGCAGAAGTCGGGGATGCTCATGCCCTCTTCAAAGGTGTTCAGCTCGGCCGTGCTCTTGCCCACCACCAGGAACACGATGGTCACGGTGCCGGCCTTGGCGTCGCAGTCGGCGATGGTCAGCGGGATGCGCTCGCCCTTGTCCGAGGTGCGCAGGATGATGAAATTTCCGGGCTTGGCCTTGGCCGCCACGTGGGGCGCGTCGATGACCAGGAGCGTGGTCTGCCCTGGTATGAGAATTTTCTTTTGCAAAATTCTGTAGCTCATGGGTTCGGACCTCGTCCTGGGTTAAGGGTTGCCCCTCCGGGGTTTTGGGGTACCAAGGCTGTAGCGCGTCACCTTTGGGATTGCAAGGCGTACGGTTTTTTTGTCACCGGGGCTGGCCTGGGGCTTGCCAAACTGACGCAGTGTGGTTACTGCTGTTTCATGGCGCGCCTGCCCTAGGCTCCTTTAGGGAGCGGCCCGCGCCTGCCTTCCACGGACGGAAGACGCCTGAAGCCCGACGGACCCCTCTGGATAAGGGGGGCGGCCACCGAGAACGACTCGGCGGCTCACCGGCGGGCGGAACTGCGGCTTCCGGTCTTTTTTTCTGGACCGTAAGCCCGGGCAACCCCGGAGTCGGTCATGACCGCGCCCGTCCGCTCAACGTCCGTGTCGCCCTTTGCCACGGCCAGGCCCATGGTGCAATCGCGCCGTGTGTCCCTGCGCGTCGGCTCTTTCGGCCTGACATATTCCACCGAGCGCCTGCTCTGGGATGGCGCCCAGGGCGCGGCCTCCTCGTTCGCCGACCCCACCTTGGCCTATCCCGCAGCCGATCCCACACGGACAGATCCTCCCCCGGTGGACGCCGCTCCGGCAGTGGAGTCCGAGCGCCCGCAAAACCAGACCGAGTCCAGCACCTTCCCGCTTGACCTGGAGGCCGAGCGCAAGCGCGCGCTCTGGACAGCCGCCCAGGAACAGGTCGCCCATGAGCAGTCCAGGGCGAACTCCGTGAACGCCCCGGCAAAGGACAGCGCGACGCAAAGCGCCGCAGCGCAAAGCGGTGCTGCCCAGACCAGCCAGACGGATCAGACCCCGCGCAGGCGCTCCACGGACAGGATCGAGCCCAATGCGAAGGCGTTCAATACGGAAGCGGCTGGCGCGGCTGATGGCGTAGTTGATGGCGCAGTTGAGCTTGCCAGCGCGCTGACGAACGGCTCCAGCGCCCAAGCGGGCCAGGCGGGCCTAACGGACAAGGCGGGGCGCAAGGCGGCGCTGGCGCAGGCCATGCGGCAAGCCACCCAGGCCTACCAGACCTGCGCGGCGAGCTTCGCCTGTCCGCGCCCCATGCTTCAGGCCGTGGCCTGAGCCCAAGCCTGCGCGTCTAGCAGGAGTGGAAATCCTTGTTGATGTAGAGCATGAGATCGAAGAGATTGTGCGCCATCTCGTCCGCCAGGCCGGGGGAATCCACCATGCCCTTGGCCTCGGCGATGGCCGTGCGCGTGACGATCTTGGAGAAGAGCAGCCCCACCAGCTGGTCATCCCCCGGGCTCCAGGGGGTCGTTCCGGAGGGGAATTTCTTGTCGAATCCGTGGTAGTACATGCTCCCTCCGCAATATATGCTTGGGCGTCGCGGGCGGGCCTTGCCCGGACCGGGAGGCGCTGATATCCTCCACCCATGCCTGGGTTATCGGCCGTGCCGGACCAGGACTTTACGCCTCCGGGAAATGTCCAGACAAGGGGATCGTTTGATGACCCAGAAAAGCATCCTCGTGGTGGAAGACAACCTGGAAACCAGGGAGCTTCTGTCCTACAATCTCAAGAACGCGGGCTACGCCGTGCGCACTGCGGGCGATGGCGTCAAGGCCCTGGAGCTGGCCGCGCGCGCGCGGCCCGATCTGGTGCTGCTGGATGTGATGCTGCCTGGCGGCATGGACGGCCTGGAGATCTGCCGCAGGCTCAAGCAGGACGAGCGCACGCGCGGCGTGCCGGTGATCATGCTCACCGCCCTGGGCGACGAGGTGGACCGCATCGTGGGCCTTGAGCTGGGGGCCGAGGATTACGTGCCCAAGCCCTTCAGCCCGCGCGAGCTGCTGCTGCGCATCAAGGCCGTGCTGCGCCGCTCCGGCGATGGCGGCCAGGAGGCCGCGGCCGAGGGCTTCAGCCAGGACGGACTGGTCATCGACTTCGAAGCCCACAGCGTCACCGTTGACGGCGAGCCTGCGGGCCTGACCGGCACGGAGCTCAAGATCCTGCGCGAGCTGGTGCGCTCCAAGGGCCGCGTGCTCCAGCGCGATCGGCTGCTGGACACCGTCTGGGACACGGATTTCGACGGCACCTCGCGCACCGTGGACACGCACATGCGCCGCCTGCGCGCAAAGCTCGGGATGTACGCCGACTGGATCGAGACCGTGCGCGGGGTGGGGTATCGCTTCAAGCCGCTGCAGGCCCCGGCCAAGTAGCTGGACACAGTCAGCGTCATCGCTTGCTATCGATAACCTATCGACAGCTAAACTATGTTTTTAATCAGTCGATTGTCTTTGCGTCAGTAAGCGTCTTTTGGCCACCGGCCAAGGACTCGAAGTGCGCCGCCCAACGCTCCACGGCCCGCTCAAGGCTGTAGTTCGCCAGCACATGGGCGCGGCCGCGCGCACCCAATTCCTGCCGCTCCACAACGCGCAGGCCCAAAAGCTGCCCCAGCGCCCGCGCCAGAAAGCCCGCCCGCTCCGCCTCCGTCGCCCCCGGACCTGACAACACCGCCGGAGCCACCAGCCCGCCCGGTCCGCACATGACGCGCGCATCGCCCACGTCGAGGCACACGCACGGCACCGCACAGGCCAGCGCCTCCAGTACCGCGTTGGGAAAGCCCTCGCCCAGAGACGGCAAGGCCAGCACATCCAGGGCCGCATACACCTGCGCCACATCCTCGCGCCGACCCAAACGCACCACCGCGTCCGCCAGCCCATGCTGCACGATCAGCCCGTCCAGCTCTACGCCCCCGAGCTCCGTTCCAGCACCGCAGAACAGAAATTTCGCCTCCGGCCACACGCGCAGAACCTGCTGCGCCGCCCGGCAAAACACCGCATGCCCCTTCATGGGGTCCACACGCGCCACCAGCCCGATGAGCGGCGCATCGCTGGCGATTCCCCACTCCCGCCCCCACTCCCGCCGCAGACGCGCACGCGCCTCGGCATCAGGACGGAAGCGCCCCCCGTCCACGCCGTTCTCCAGCACCTCCAGGCGCCGGGGCCGATACCCCAACGCCACATGATGCGCCGCGCCAGCACGAGAATTTGCCGTCACCGCCTCGGGCCTGCCGGACAGCGCCACGCACGCGCTCAACGTCAGCCGCGTGCCCAGCCCATAGCGCGCCAGGTCCATGTACGCACAGCGCAAGCCCCAGCTCACCGCCGCGCCGCACCCGCTCAACCGCGCCGCCAAAAACCCAAGCAGATCCGCATGGTACAGCCAGGTCTGGACCACCTGCGGGCGGTGCTCCCGCATCAGCCGCGAAAGCCGCCACAGCCCGCGCGGGTCCGGCACGCCACGGCCCATGCCCAGGCTCTGCACCGGCACGCCCATGTCCCGGATCACACCGGAAAGCTCCCCGCCATCCATCAGGCTCACCACCCGGCAGGCGAAACGCTCCACAGGCAGACGCAACAACAGCCGCGTCAGCCACGTCTCCGCTCCACCAAGATTCAACCCGGTGATCACATGCATGATTCTCAACGGCTCACCCATGGGCCGACCCCTACCGCATCACGCCGCTATTGTCATGCCCCCACGCGCCCAATGCCAGCACCGGGAGATGTCACCGTCCCCCCATCGGGCCTGAACCAGCGCATTAACGTCCCATGCCTCGGCTGGTCTGGCCCAGGCAATATGTTCGGATTTTCGGGGGGGGGACCGTCGAAAATCCAAACACGGTTGACCCTATCTGGGAGAGGGGGGGCAAAGAGCCAAGGTATACACCCGTGCCCCGCACAAGCCGAAGGGAACCGCAGCCGCCGGAGGCCTTTCAGGCTGAGGTGACTGTACGAGTGGCAGTGGCCTTTGCTAAAGACCTGAGGTAGATATGGACAACACGCCTATAGGGGGTTGGCCCTGGCGATGCCCGCAAATGTGAGGAGGAACGCGATGCTCAGCACCACGCTATTTCCCGGACGTTATGTGCAGGGGGCCGGGGCCTTGTCGCGCCTGGGAGGGGAGCTGGCCCGCCTGGGCGGCAGGCATTTTGTCATTTGCTCGCCGCATCCGCTGGAGCACCTGCTGCCGGGCCTGCTGCCCAGCCTGGAGCAGGCCGGGGCTGTACGTACGGAACGCTTCGGCAGGGAGTGCACGGACAAGGAGATCGAGCGCCTGCTGGCTCTGGCCCGTGAGTTCGGCGCCCAGACCGTGACCGCCATTGGCGGCGGCAAGACCCTGGACGCGGCCAAGGCCGTGGCCGCGCGGGCCGGGCTCCCGGTTGCCGTGGTGCCCACCATCGCCTCCACCGATGCGCCGTGCAGTTCGGTCTGCATTATTTACACCGAGCAGGGGGTGTTCCACCGGGTGGACATCTTGCCGCGCAACCCGGACCTTGTCCTGGTGGACACCGAGGTCATGGCCCAGGCCCCGGCACGTTTCCTGGTATCGGGCATGGGCGACGCCCTGGCCACCTGGTTCGAGGCCGAGTCCTGCCGGATCAGCCGAGGCCGCAACATCCCAGGCGACGTGGGCTCCATGACGGCGCACACCCTGGCCCGGCTCTGCTACGAGACCATCCGCGACTGGGGCCTGGCCGCGCGCACTGCCTGCGAGGCCCGCGTGGTCACCCCGGCGCTGGAGCGCGTGGTGGAGGCAAACACCCTGCTCAGCGGCCTGGGTTTCGAGAGCGGCGGGCTGGGCGCGGCCCATTCCATCCACAACGGGCTCACGGCCCTGCCCGAGGTCCACGCCCTGTTCCACGGCGAAAAGGTGGCCTTTGGCGTGCTGGCGTCGCTGTTCCTCACGGACAAGCCCGTGGCGCTCATGGACGAGGTGTACGCCTTGTGCGAGGCCCTGGGCCTGCCCACGACCTTTGCCGACCTGGGGCTGGCCGGCGTGGCGGACTTAGCCCTGCTGCGCGTGGCCGAGAAGGCCTGTGCCGAGGGCGAGAGCATCCACAACGAGCCGATGGAGATCTCCCCGAAGCTGGTCCTCTCCTCGCTCAAGGCCGCGGACGCCGAGGGCCGCAGGCGCAAGTCGACATAGCGCCCCACGCGCTGGCCCTGCGGAGAGTCCAGAGGGCCGCAGTCCCTTTGACCCCTGGAGGCTGTTGGTCTTCCGCGCTCAGCGGGCGATCCAGAGGTTGAACTGCTGGCCGTCGCTGGCCTTGACGGGGTTGGGAAAGATGGTCGTGGCCTCGATGGTCCGCACGACGTCGGCGAGGGTCTGCGCCAGCGGGATGTAACCTTCGACGGCGTAGAGCTTGCCGATGTGTCCCTGGTAGCTGTTGTTCTTGGTGAAGTGGAACATGTCCACGGTCATGCCCTGGGCCTCCAGGGCGCGCTTGGCGTTCTGGGCGTCGCCCAGGCGGTCGTCGGTGTAGATGAGCCGCACCTTGAGCCCGGCCAGGGGGCTGGCCTGCGACGGCGGACTGGTGAGCTCGGCGACGGCGCGCATTTTCTGCTTGTCTCGCCAAATGTCGATCTGAACGGTTTCGCCGGGGGATGATTTGCCGACCAGCGCCACCATGGTGGCGGGCTTGTCGATGTTCTGGCCGTTGAGGGCGAGGATGACATCGCCGGGCAGAAGTCCGGCGGCCAAGGCGGGCGAACCAGGCAATGTGCTGCGCACGAGCGCGCCGGAGATGGTGTTCAAGCCCTGGGTTTTGGCAGTGTCTGCGGTGACGTCTGAGAGTTCGACCCCGAGCCAGCCGTGCGCGGGGTTGTTGCGGGCGTCTGCGATGGCCTGGGCCTGGGCCAGGTTCTTTCTGCGCGCGTCGAGGCGGCTGGCGGCGCTGTCCGAGGTCGGAAGCAGGGAGGCCAGGGTGGGCGTGGCGGCCGGGGCCGGGCGGATGCGGCCGGAGCCCACGGCGGCGGGTGGCTGAGCGGACATGTCGTTGAAGATCTTTTGCACACCTGCGGCCACGGCGTTCTGCGGGCTGGGCACCGGAACCGGAACAGGGGAAGCTGCGGGGACAGGGGCGGGGACAGGGGCAGGGACCGGAGCCGCCACCGCAATGGGCGCTGGGCTGGGGGCCGGAGCCGGGGCCTGGGTGGCTGGCGGCTTTACAGCCAGGCCGCTGTCCGGCGTGAAATAGAAATCCCCCATAAGGCTCGAGGACTCCCAAGGCGTCTGCTTTTTGCCCATCTTGACCGAGTCGTGCGCCACGCCGATGCGCGTCTGCTTGAGCACCTTCTCGATGGTCAACCCCGGGGTGCGCAGATGGCGCAGCAGAT
>Ga0180007_10001835_pt1 | contig 26893 bp, 30 predicted proteins | sample MM_PC_MetaG_FD_121122 | JGI IMG/M metagenome (GOLD analysis project Ga0180007, IMG submission 121122) | Groundwater microbial communities from the Aspo Hard Rock Laboratory (HRL) deep subsurface site, Sweden - MM_PC_MetaG | ecosystem: Environmental > Aquatic > Deep subsurface > Groundwater... | reverse complement strand
GGTTGAGAGATTATTTCAAACATTCAAACAAGAATTCAAATTTTGCAATAATGATCTTGACTTATTTAGAATGAGATACAACCATTTTAGACCTCATACAAGTCTAAATAATAAAACCCCTGACGAAATTTATAATGATTTTAGTTTATTATTTTAGGGGGTGACATATGTCATGACCGAATACACCTAAACTAAAATCAGAGATTTTGTAAAGTCATTTTATTGATAAAATGTCTAAACCAAATTCCCTAAAACAACAGATGTCAATAAGAACAAAGCAATTGTCGCAACAAAAGCAGTAATAAAATAAAATAAAATCCCTCTCTTAAAATTAATCCCAGACTTATTCATTCTTTCAAGTTTGTCTTCTCCAGAATCCACTGCAACCAATGTTTCAGTCAAAATATAAATTATCTCAATCAAATAAATCCCAATTGCAATTTGAAGATAATACGGAGGAATCATTTTTGTAATTTCGAAAATTCCCATTATGTTCCCAAGATTCCCAATCCCAGACACATTATCCCCAAGTTCAGCAATATTCAATTTATTCAAAATAGAAATTATCATCGCTGACAAACCAACAACAGCCCCAGAAAGCAAAGGTGCCAAAAAAGTCATATTGCTCTTCATATCAGAAACTATCTCTGCGAGCATGTCCTTCAATTTATCTGTAATCTTCTGTATATTCTTAACATATTGCGAAATACTCATCAAACTAATTGCTGCAATTTTCAAACCCTTTTTAGAAGCCTCAATCAAAATTCTCATCGAAGTCGCAATCAAATCAGAAGGATAATAATTAAGCGCACCCCGAACATGATCAAAAAGCGCACTCTCCACCCCCATCCCCATTTGCCGAACATTATAATTTACTCTCTTAAAAAAATCCTCTGTTCTCAAACCCCTCGAAGATTCAGCAACCATCCCAAACACAAGCTCAGGCGGAGTTCCATTACCCATCCGGTTTCCTAATTGAAACAACGAATTATTAAATTCTTTTTCAAGCTCTTTTGTTTTATTCCTTTCTTGAATCAAATCTTTTGTCTTACCATTAAACGAAATTGAAAAAAACAATGCAATACCAAACGGAATAAACATACTCATTAACAAAGCACCAATTCCAAAAGGCCCAACAAATCCAGCCCCACTAGGTTTAAAATCAAAAAGATAACTATCTCCAAAAAATCCTAAACCTAATTCAGCAAAGGTATAATCTTGTTGCAAACCAATCCAACCAGGCAGAGGAGTATATTGAAAAATCAAGGGCAACATTCCAATTAACAAGAAAGGAAAACAAATCAAGAATGCCTTTGTATACGGTTTGTTACTTTTATATTTAGGATAAAGGGGATTTCTTTCAAGCAAAGTTGTCTCCCCATAACCACCTGGCCTCAATAACATAATTTTATCTGTCAAATAAAAAACAAGAAACGGAAGAATCATTGTATACAAAATAAAAACATGATACCATTTTATTATCCCCCCAATCATCGCAGAAGCAAGAGGCAAAAGCGCCAGCCCCAGCGTAGGCAAAACAACCCCCAACATATAAACATTTGTCAAAGGACTCCGAACATTGTGCGTAAATTTCAACATTTTATCATAAACCCCTTCGAGAACAACATCCAAGGATTTTTCAAGCGTCGCAATCCGCCGTTCATTTTCTGGCTCAAACAAACTACTCTCAATCAGATGAAACGCCTCTATAAATTCAGAAGAATAATCCCTCCAAGTTTCAAGATAATTATCTAAACTCTCTTTTATCGTAGAAAATTTTCTAACCTCTACATCATAAAATATTTTCTTAAAATCCAAAGCAAGAGGATACTGCAGATGTTCAGACGCAAAAGCAATCGCTTTTTCCAAATTAGGTGTGTGCCTCATATAAACAACAGTATACAAAATTGCAGGCACCATTTGCGACGACGCTTTCAACCGCCACTTATTCGCCAACCTCTCTGGATAACCATTAATGAAATAAAATAAAAAAAGACCAACAACAATAACTAAAAAGAAAAACAATAACGGGAACTCCAAAATACTTCCTTTAATCAAAGCTACAGCAAAAGAAATTAATAACCCCAAAACAAAAACTCCTGCAAAAACCATCACACTCAAAGTCAATGCTTGCCACGGTTCAACATCAACATGAGAAATCTCTAAATTTCTACGAATTCTAACGTTATCTTTTTCAGAAATATTTAATTTTACAATATCACCTAAACTCCTACACCATCTTTCATAACGCGTCAAATCAGGCGCCATCTCCCCCTTAAACCGAACATATTCCTGACTAAAATCAATCTGCCCAATATCAATAGAATTCATTTGCCCCTCAATCCGTGCACCATGCTTCCTCAAAACTTCTTCAACTCTTTTATCCATTTTTTACTTTACCTCAAATAAGGAAACAAATTTACTTCTATAAAATTTAATTTTCTCATTAGTTAATTTAGAGATAAAATCTACCAGATTCTCATTAAATCCCTCCACTCCAATAATTAGTTCTTCAACATCTTTTTTAGTAACGTGGAAATCAACATAATATTGTTTATCAATTCTTTCTTTTTTAGCAAATGAAATAAAAGAATTATCCAAATCAAAAAGGTTCTTTAATAAAAAAATTGAAGCGGTGTGATTTTCACTTTTAATTCCGACCTTAAATAAAAGCACCAATAAAGCATGATAAGAACTATAATAAGCAAGTGATGTTGCCTCTTCAAGCCTATCAACTTTTAATAAAACTCTTGAAGAAATGAGATTGCTCTCAGATTTTTCTAAATAAGATTTTTCAATATTCAAACTAGGCTCAACTAACCCCAATTTCTTTTCTTTTTTCAATTTACCTAAAAAGGTTATAATTTTCATAAAATTTTTCCACCCCCTTAATTATCACATGATTATCTTCAATCTCTTTAATTAATAGATTATCTTTATTATACTTTCCGATTTTAATATTGAGTTTAGAATTAATCAACTCTAAATCTTTTTTTATCTGTTTATCTTCAGTATCGACATAAACATCAATATCACTTTTGTTATTTGCCAAATCTTTTGCATAAGAACCAAAAAGAACTGCTAATTGAATTCTCTTATCTCCTTGAATTTTTTCAATCACATTCCTCAGAAAAAGATGTTTTTTTAGAAGCTGGATTAATTTGTAATTCTCTGTTATAAAAATATAAGATTTTGCTTCAAGAGTTTTTTTCAAAAAGTAAATTTTATTTTTCCCTTCTTCTCGATAATCCAAAACATTTTCATTATAAAGTTCCTTGAATTTTCTAAAAACAACCATATGATTTATTTTAAGATGTTTTGCTAGCCCCCGAACATGCCAATTCTTTCCAATTAAGGAATTTACTATTTCCAACTTGTAATCTTTCTGTGCCATATGTAACAATATAGTTACAAGTGTTTTATAAATGTTACGATTGAATTAATAAATTATTTACTAAGTTTAAATAGATTTTCTTCAAACGCTCCGCTTCTTAACTTCTCCATCAAGCCAACGCTTCCACAAAGGAAAAACTTTCTCTCCCAACGGCAAACCACTTTCCTGAATAACATCGTCAGAGAATTTATGAAACATATGATTAGACAAAGTATTAAACTCAGATTCCAACAAATCAGCATCCCCCGTTTTCTCAGCAACCTCAACAATCTCTTTTTTTACCTTAGCTCTCAACAAAATATTATCATAAACAGCGTCCCAGTTTCCAGCCCAACCCTTAACATTCGAAGCAATGCCCTTAATAATCTCACTATCTCCATTAATCAAATCAGCAGTCGGTTCTAACTCATCTGTCTCAACATTATATTTCAACAAATCCACAAAACCATTTTCTTCAAGAGGGTCTTTAGTCCAATGTTTTCTAACTTCTGTAACTTGCAAAACCCTTCTCCAAGAATGCATTCCATCTGGAGATTTTATTGGATTACAAATAACAATTATATCTGTCGCCTTAAAACTAGTTGTAGGAACTTCCAAATCATTAACCACTCTATCAAAAACCCCATACGGTGACGCACCATGAATTGTCCCTGCCACAACATTTGCCAACGCCCCAACACGCATTGCCTCGTAAAGCGCTTTTGCCTCAACACTTCTAACTTCCCCAATAATTAAACAAGAATCCCCCAACCTCAAAGATGTCCTAATCCCATCTTCAGCAGAAACCTCTGCAGTTGTCTTCAACAGCGCAGAACGAACTTTCATCCGCAAAATATTATACTTCAATTCTCTCAAAGATTCAACAGGCAATTCTAAGGAATTGTGTGCCAAAATATTTTCACAAATAAAATTCTCACATCCTGGAACAGAAATATCATAAACAACCCCCTCTGGATTAATTTTTTCAACATCCTTAACTTTATCCCAAAACAAATCTGCATTTAATATATTTTTTAATTGCTTAGATAAAATATTCGAATCATTAATATTCTCAAGCATTGCAATCAAACGGTTACGACCTATATTATTCTCTTTTGTTATATAATCGTGTTTGTTAAAAGACTTCCCTAAAATCTCGCTTAATTTTTTCTTTGTGTCTTTTGAAAGAGGGATTATATTTGTAGTATCATGAGTAGAAGCTCGTAAACAAAGATTATTTAATCTCAAACTCTTTTTTTCAGTTAAAAAGTCAACATTCTCCTTAAACTTATTTAATTTTTTTGTGCATCCAATTCTTAAATCATACATTGATTTTTTCTCCCTTAAATATCCTCCCCCAGACATTTTTTCTGAAACCCTCGCAACAATACCATATCTTAAAAGTAAGGTAGATACCCCTTCAATTAATTCTTTTGACCTAGAAGATAAAAGAACTTCGGATTTAGAAACACATCCATCTCCACTAAAAAACCCATTTAATAAATATCCTAAATCCTTATTAGATAAGTTATAAACCCAATCAGGAAATTTTTTCGTAAAAGAATCCCCCTTTAAATCCAAAATATTTTGCATAAATTCCTTTAATAAAACGGAATTTATCATTAAAGAAAATCCATCCTTATGATTCTTAACGTCAAGCCCTAGTTTTTTAGAGACATTTTTAACAACTTCACGATTTTCTTTTTCTTTTACAGAAATAATTGTAGACCTCTTGTCATAACATCCATCTGCAAGCCACAATCCAACAAACTTTAAAAAATTCTCATCCAAATCAAAATTTATAGGAAACCCCTTAGCTGTTGAACATGTTTTAAGTTCCAATCCTTGACAATTTAGCTTATCTTTAATCTCTAAAAAAACTCTTACAGGAAGAAGCTTACTTCTTGTCCATGACTGTATTGTAGATTTTTTATATTTTAACAAATAGCCAATCTTAAATAAATTCTTACGACAATTAACTAAATAATCACAAATAGATTTCCCTCGTACAAAGACTCTAACATTAAATTTATCCAATTGTTTGATTAAATTAATTTGTTTTAAAGAACTTTTAAATGGCAAATAAGAAGGTATCGCGATATAACTTCCTTTCTTTATGTTTTTTGTCTTAATAGGCTTATATATACTATTTTCATCTAATGTAAAAAGAGAATGGTCCTCGGTAACTCTTATTTTCTTACCAGAAGTTGTTAAAACCTCGTACATCTGCTTGCCAGTTTTATGACGAATAAATTGACTAGGTAAAGACAAAACAATTTTTCCTTTTTTATCAACAGAAAAAACTTTTATTTTATCAATATTTTTTGATCTTTCACGACCATCCTTACAAACACTTCCATGCTTTTTTATTTGTTCATCAATTAATTCTCCAACACTAATTTTTTCATATTTTCCATTTCTATTAATAATTATATTACTTTTACCTGAAACACTGTCCTCAATCACAATAACCCTAAACTTAGGAATAATCTCTAACAACAAACTCCCCAACAAAGAAGTCTTACCAGAACTTCTCGTCCCTGCAACAAGCATCGTCCTCGAACCATCAATTAAAAAACTCAGCAACCCCGCAGCAAAAGAGTTTATCATTTTATTCTTAACAAACAACGGAAGTGTCCAAGGAGATTCCCTATGTCTTCTAACAGAATACGCCAAACCATCAGGAGAAAGTGGTTGTTGAATTATCGCAATTCTCGCTCTAAGTTTTCCAATCTCTAATTGAGTATCTAAAATAGGATTTGCTTCATCAAGCGGTCTCCCAGAAATCATCCTAAATTTCGCCGCCCAAGAATTCGCATCCTCTTGACTCGGTAAAATATTTGTCGAACATTCATCATATTCATTATGCCTCACAAAAATATTCGTCTTCGGAATCGGCGCATTCAAAGAAATGTCCTGTAGATTCTTATCTTGCAACAAAACCTCAATCAAACCAAAACCTATCGTATGACGAACTAAAATAGTTGACAATTTATTCAAATCAGAATAATTCAAATTTATCCCTTTACTCTGTGCAAGATCCTGCAACAAATCACGAGAAATATTAAAAAAAACCTGTCGCGTCCTCTCAGTATCTGTATACTCCTCTGCTTTCGGCTGATGCTCAATTAAAACATTCCTCGCAAGATTCAACAAAATATTATGTTCTTCACTCAAAATATTTTCAGGCGGAATAATATGATAAATCAACTTAGATTCATTTTTCAATTTAAGTATTGTCACAAACGATTCATCATAAGATTCATTAGAGATTTTATATTGAGAAATAATTTCTGCATCCATAGGCAAATCAGAAACAAGACGAGTAAAAGTAAAATTAGGAATTGTATCTGGATTAAAAATCCTTTGATAAATCTCCCTATCTCCTCGAGGATAATCACTCAAAAAAGGCGAAGCAAGCCGAATAAGTTCAGTTTGCTCAAGGAGGTTATACAATTTTTCCAATACATGAATGTAATTTCCCTGGTCAAGTTTAGAAGACACCTCAACCTTCTCCAAAAATATCCTAGCCTCAACCAACAAACTCTTAATCTCATAATGAGCCAAAACAGGATCATTTTTAATAAGATAAAGAAATGAAAAAATATCATTATATCTTTGAGAAAAAAATCTATCTTGGTTAGTAGTCAATTTTTCTTTAGATAAAATCCTTTCCTGTTTAACTAAATAAACATAAAGCTGAGCCAATTCCAAAAGAAGTGAAGTCTCCTTCATATCATAATTATAATTTTTCTGCTGCACAAAAACAATTCTTGAAACATTCGGGTTTTCAATCAAAGCATCTACTGTCCTTTCCATAACTTCAGATGAATCCGCAACACTTGGGGCATAAGGCGCTCCTAAATAATTAATGTATAAAACAGCTTCTCCACCTTCTCTTCTAACTTCCTTCGAATAAAGTTTTTCTTCTTTTTTGAATTGCATTTGTTTAAATTTATCATTGCCCTGCCTTGGACAAATGAAAATTTTTAATTTACTTTTAATAAAAAGGGAATAGAGATTTAAATTATTTTGTATAATGAACGCAACAAATTTAAACCCCATTAACTTAATTTTTTTATGGAAGAGGTACAACCAAATTATTCTCAAATTTTCGGAGAGATGAATACTAAAGTAAGGGATCTTGAAGAAAAACAAAAAATTCTAAAAAATCGTCTTCTATTAATTGGAGAAAACCTTGTAGAAATGAAAGAAAATTCAAACGAAAAAACCATCGAGATAAAAAAAGAAATAGAAATAATAAAACATAACATGGAAAAACTACTCTCTTTTCTTGAATCTGCTTCAAGTGAATTTCCTAAATTTGCCAAAAAGGAAGATTTAAACATTTTAGCAAAACAAGCAAAAATGTTCCAACCTCTTGAATTTGTAAGGAGGTCTGAATTAAAAAATTAAGATGGGGGTCCTTGATGAAATAATGCGAATGCAAAACCAAGGAATAGAGGAAAATGAAATTATCCAAAGCCTAAAAGAAAAAGGCGTTTCCCCAAAAGAAATAAGTGATGCATTCAACCAATCAAAAATAAAAAATGCTGTTTCTAATGAAGATAATTATTATCCAGAACAAGCATACCCTCAAGCACAAGAAGTTCAAGCTCCCTATACCACCCAAGAAATTCAGGAATATGCTCCTCAAGCACAACAATACCAACAAGAACCATATCAACAAGAATATTATGAAGGAGGACAAATGTCAGGAGGTGCTGATACTGATACAATAATAGAAATTGCAGAACAAGTATTTCAAGAAAAAAGCTCAAAAATGCAAAGCCAATTAAATAATTTCAACGAAATAAAAAATCTTCTTCAATCAAATGTTGCGAACCTCTCAGAGCGAATGAAAAGGATAGAAACTACAATAGATAAACTCCAAATTTCAATCCTCAACAAAGTGGGTTCTTATGGAGAAAATTTAGAAAGTATAAAAAAAGAAATGTCAATGATGCAAGACACCTTCGGTAAAATGATTAATCAAGTTGCAAACAAAAATACTACAAGGGTAATGCCCCTAATTTCTGAAAAAACAAAATTAGTGAAGAAAAATTCTAAAAAAAGTTAATTAAAAATTATTTGCCATGAGGCAAACCCCCATGTAATGCCCTCATCAAAGGTGAACTTACATCCGGCGTACTCTCTCTAGATGAAGCGATTATTATTCCAATAATTGCCAAAATAAAAATCGCCCCTGCAACAGTTGGCCAATTATCCTGCCACCAATAACCAGTAGACCAACCCAAATCTCCAGCAGTTTGAACAAGAGTTACAATCAGTATAATTGCGCCAATTGCAAAAAAAGTATAAGTCATCCAAGATTGATTTGGGGAAAGAATTCCTAATAAAATTATAGCAACTAAAACAATAGCCAAACCAACTCCAAGTTTAGGGAAAATTACTGAAAAAAATTGAGGCACAATTTCAAACTGAATTGCCATCAATGCAACAACAAAACCAATAATTGGATTTAATGCTTTATTTTTATTCTCAAACAAACCTGTTTTTTCAAGTATCCCAAAAACAAGTGCAAAAATTAACAAAAAAGGTAAAAGAATACTAAAAATTCCCACATTTTGCCATTGGTTCATAACATCTTCAATTTGTCCTCCTCCACTATAAGAACCATACCAAGCAAGTATCATACTCCTTATCATTTAAAGACCACACCTTTTTTAATGGATAATGTAAATTTTATATTTACTTTTAACATATTAAGAATTAAGAATTATAATTTAAATATGTTTCTAAATAAAGAGAACTAAGTTCTCCTTATCAGACTCTCTTTTACCAAGTAGGTCTTGAGAAAATTTGAGTCACACCTGATTTCAATTTTAATTATTAGACTTATTTTTCAAAACCACTGCAATAACTACTGCAACAATAATTACAAAAAAGAAATTAGTCCAAAATGAACTGCTCCAACTTTGATAAAATAACCAATCGATTAAAGTTGTATTAACTCCTGTTGCCCAAAGAACAGCCACAATAACTGCAACCCCTCCAACAGCCCATAAAGTATATTTCATCCAATTCTCTGGTACAAACCCATTGTTTTTATCCCCTCCTCCAACAAAACCCCAAATCATTAAGATAACAAAGATTATTACAATTGCAACTGCTAAAAAGAGAATCATATTTTCAACAACCATCTTTGGATAAACAGCCCCTACAAAAATCAATCCAATTACTGCTGCAATAATCCCATTAAGCTGTTTGCTATCTTCTCCAAAAAGTTTTGTTCTTTCAAGAATAGCATAAATTAATCCCCAAATCAAGACAAACGGCAACAAAAATTTTGTAACAATCCAATGTTGGAATATTGTTTCATTAGCCATTATCTAAATGAATAAAAAGATTATTTAAAGGTTTCTAAAAGAACTACATTAAATCCTCAGACATTTCCTCGACGCCAATATCTGATGACGAAGGTAATGCTGCTTTGTTAATTATAAAGATATCACTAATTGCTCTTACAAACTGGTGCGGGATTATGACTCCTTTTGCTCCTCCAATCAAAGAAATAATGCTCCCTCCAACTTTTATTCTCCAACCGTCTATTTTATTCTCTGCTAAATTTGCTTCTTCAATCTCTCCAAAAAAATCTCCTGAATCAGTATAGACTTTTGTTCCTATCACATCTGTAATCTTTTTTATTCGCATATTAGAAATTGACATATTTTCTTTAAATAGTTTTCCGTGTTTTAGTATACAATAAACTTTATAAGAAATCATCTCATTACAAAACCATGCTAACAAAAAAAGAGACAATTACAATTGTTATGGTGACCTTGGTCATAGGATTCGCAATTAGCTTAATGGAGTCTGTCAAAATTTTTCTATATGCTTCTTTATTTATCTTTTTAATTATCTTAATAAATTTAGTGGCGAAAAAAGTTACAAGTTATTATTATGATTCAAATATAGAAATAAAACTATGGGAGATTAAAAGATATGGCTATAGGGCCGGTTATTATTTTAAGAACCCAATTCCAGCTGGAGTAATTATTCCTTTGATAACCACTGCTCTTTCACTTGGTTACATAACTTGGTTGGCTCCAATTACATTTGACGTCAAGGCTAAAATTTATCGAGCAGCAAAAAGACACAATTTATACAAATATTCAGAGATGACAGAATACCATCTCGCGCATATTGCTGCAGCAGGAATTATAGCAAATTTAATTTTTGGAATAATAGGCTATCTAATAAATCAGCCACAATTTGCACAGTTTAATTTATATTATGCATTTTATAATATGATTCCATTTTCAGACTTAGACGGAAGCAAAATATTTTTTGGGAGTTTAGTCCTTTGGATATCCCTCGCAACAATTGTCTTAATAGGATTAATTTTTGCTATATTCGCTATATAAAATTATATAACCTACAACCTTTTTTTATTAAAATGAAATTTCTAGAAGGAATTGAACCAAGAGAATACCAGCAGAAAATTTTTAAAACTTGCACAGAACATAATTGTCTTGTTGTGCTCCCAACAGGGATTGGAAAAACATTGATTGCATTAATGTTAGCTATAGACCGGATAACAAAATATCCTGGAGAAAAAGTTGTTTTCCTTGCTCCGACAAAACCTCTCGCAGAACAACATTTAAAATCATTCAAAAAATATCTCCCAGATTTATTCGGAGACATCCAATTATTTACTGGGGCGGTGACTGCAATTCAAAGGAAAAAAATCTGGAAAACAGCAGACATAATCTTATCCACTCCTCAATGCGTCGCAAATGATTTGAAAAAAAATTTATATAATTTGTCTGAGGTTTGCCTTCTTATCGAAGACGAAGCACATCGTTGCATGAAAAATTACGACTATAATTTTGTCGCGAAAAAATACAAAGAACAAGCCATTCATCAAAGAATTCTTGGATTAACTGCATCTCCTGGAAGTGATGCCCAAAAAATAAAAGAAATTTGCAGAAACCTTTCTATTGAAAAAGTTGAACTAAGAACACGTGATAGTGAGGATGTTTCACAATATCTCCAGAAATTAGAATTTGAAAAAGTTCTAGTAGATTTCCCTCCTGAATTCCAAGAAATGAAACATGTTTTACTGAAACTATTTAATCAATATGTCGAAGAACTCAGAAGTCGAAGAGTTTTGTTTGGTCCTGCGTCTAAAATAGGTTTGATTAAATTGCAAACTCAAATGATACAAGGGATTGCCAGAGGAAACCACAATTTCAATTATATGCTCGGTGTCAGTGCTTGCGCACAAGCAATAAAAATCCAACACGCCCTCGAACTTCTCGAAACTCAAACCCTGCAAAGTTTTAACACCTATCTAAAAAAACTTTTTGGAGAAGCTGCGAAAAAGAAAAGTAAAGGGGTTGTAAGATTAGTTACAAAACCAGAATTCAATTTTGTATATATGCAATCTAATGAATTACTTGCAAAAAACCAAGAACATCCAAAATTAGGAAAGTTAATTGAAATCATAAAAAAAGACAAATTAAAAAACGAAAATCCAAAAAGCATCGTCTTCACACAATTTAGGGAAAGCGCAACAGTAATTGCAAGGAGCTTAAATGAAATCAAAAATATAAAAGCAAAAGTTTTTGTTGGGCAGGCAAAAAAAGCAGGGACAGGAATGAATCAAAAAGAACAGAAAAAAATAATTGAAGATTTTTCAGAAGGGGAGATAAATGTTCTTGTCGCAACATCATTACATCCAGAAGAATATATTATCTTAAAAAACAATGATAAAATAGAAATAAAAAAAATAGGAGAGTTTATAGATTCCTACCTCAAAGAAAAGAAAGATTCCTCAATGAGAATAAATAAATGGCAAACCTTATCTAGCGACGGGACAAATCTCATTTTCAAACCAATTACCCATATTCATAAACATAAAGCAAAAAATAATTTAGTTAAGATAAATTCAAAGTCAGGATTTGACTGTTTGATAACTAAAGATCATCAATTATTTAGTTTTAATAAAGAGCATAATTTTGTGCCATCTTCTCTTGAAATAAACAAATTTGTTGCATTAGGTTTAAGTGCTCCAAATATAAAAACAAAAACAAAAATTGATGTGCTAGAAGAAATATCAAAAAATTGTAAAGATGAAAATATTTTTGGCACTGTTCACGGATTAACTCAAAACAAAATAAGAATTCTAAAAACACACACAAAAATTCTTAATCAGATTAAAAAAACAGAAAAGAGTATTACCGAGATATCAAAAGAAACAAAAAAGGATTATTCTACTATCTTAAATAATTTAAGAGAATTAAAAAAAGATAATTTCATCTACCAAAGAAGAGGAAGAAAAAATTTCAAAAATCTCTCTAAAATAACCCCAGAAGGTAGAAAATATTTAAATTTCTTAAATTGGTTTTTCATTAATGTAACATATCATAAGAAAAAATATAGATTCTCCTTGACAAAAACAATTTCAAAAGAACATAATAAATTCTTTGAACAAAAATTTAATGTGAGTTACGGAAAAATAAATTTTCCAAGATTTATCGAATTAGATAAGTATTTAGCAAGATTTTTAGGATTCTATGTTTCTGAAGGCCATGTTAGAAAAACAAAACACACTTCAGGAATTTTTCTAGCAGCGAGGAAAAGAGAAATGCAAGAATTAATGAAAACCTCAATAGAAAAAGGCTTGCATTTAAATGCAAGGAGAAATTGGAGAGGTATAGCAGTTGATTCTCAAATAAGTTATTATTTAATAAGAAATGTTTTCAAAGCAGGCATAGGAGCATACAACAAGGAAGTCCCAGAAAGAATTTTTACTGCATCAGCAGAGATAAAATTAGAATTCCTTAAAGCTTATTTTTTAGGAGATGGGTATTTAGGAAAAGATAAAATTGTCTTAACAACAGTGAGCAGGAAATTAGTAGTAGGATTAATGTTCCTCCTAAGATCTTTGGGAATTAAAAAAATAAGCTTGTACAAACAAAAAAACATTTATAGATTAAATATATCTGAATCTCTTCCTTTTGCAAAAATAAAAGAAAAAAATGAAAAAAGAAGGAAAGCCTATTATTCATTAATTCCAACCGCATTAGATTCAAAAAAAGCTTTTGAAAAATATTCAAATTTTTATTTAAAATCAGACTCATCTTTAAAATCAAGAAAAGCAGGCACATGGAAAAATGAAATTTGTTTTGATTATATCAAAGATATAAAAAAGATAAAAAAACCTCCATTTGTTTATGATATTTCTGTAAAAGATACAAAGAATTTTATTGGAGGAACTGGTTTATTTTGTTTACATAATTGCATTGCAGAAGAAGGGCTCGACATTCCTGAAGTAAATACAGTAATTTTTTATGAACCTGTTCCTTCGGCAATACGTTCTATTCAACGTTCAGGGAGAACAGCAAGATTAATGAAAGGAAAACTCATAATCCTTATAACAAAAGGAACACGTGATGAGACCTCTTATTATGCTTCGCGAAGTCGTGAAAAAAGAATGCACAAGGCAATAGGAGAAATTAAAGGAGATTTAGAGAATGGAATTAAATGGGAAACCCAAAAAACTTTAAAATGAAATGTATAAACGAAATAAAAAAATTTGAAGTGCGTCACAAAATAATCTTTTTCTTAATTGTAATGGGTTTAACAATTTTGATAAGCCGATTTCTCACTTCAATTCTCGATCCAAATATAATAATTAAAAATTTTGAAGTTCATCATTTTTACTATGGATTAATTTTATTAATAATAACTAGCCTCATGATGCTTTACAAAAAAGGCAACTTTAAAATATTTCTCCCATTAACAGCAATATCAATAGGATTAATTATAGACGAGCTAATATTCATTGGAACAAAAACAAGAGGCCAAATACAATACAACACTACTTTCACTTCCACAATAATCCTAGCAATAATTATAATGTTAATAATAGAAGTAATTTATTATTACAAATCAAAAAAATGACACGAATTATATTATACAACACCCAATATTGTACAGGATTAAACGGTAAAAAATGGAAGTATTTTTTATTATGGAAAAGATTTTTTGGAACAAAAACAAATCTAATTAATATTTGCAAAAAAATTTCAGAATATAAACCAGATATATTCCTAGCAATAGAAATACAAAAAAAAGGGTTTTTTTCAAATCAAAGTTACATAACATTAATTAAAAAACAACTCAAAATGAAAAGTTGCGTCGCAGAAGTAAAATACAACTTTCAAGGGCGTTCCAAAATGTTAAAAATAGTTCCATGGGCCAAATACCAATTGCAAACAATATTTAGCAATCAAAAAATTAACAAAATAAAAAAGATATATTTTAAGAGCGGTTTTAAAAAATTGCTTCTTAAGGTCACCATTACTGCTCCAAAAAAATTCACAATAATTCTTATGCATTTATCCTTAAGAAAAATTCCGCGACAAAACCAAATAAAAGAACTAATAAAAATAATAAATAATTCAAAAAACCCATTAATTTTAGCAGGAGATTTTAACACTTCAAAAAAAGAAGAAATAAACCAGATATTAAACCAAACCAAATTAATTTTGCCCTATAATCCAAAAACCAAAAAAGAATATTTCACATTCCCTTCTTATTCCCCAAAAAAAGAAATGGATCGCATTTTAGTAACTCCAGAAATAATAATTAAAAAATATTACCCCTTGAAATTAAAATTATCAGACCATCTTCCAATCTTAATGGATTTTAAAATAAAATGACCTCTCCAACCCTCTACGACATCTTCTCCTCGAAAAAGAGCCCAATAACAAAAAAAGAAAACTTAGGAAAAGCCCTAATTGATTATCGTGAAAAACAATCCCTTGTTCCAGCTCAACTTGTAAAACTCGGTTTTGAAATTGAGTTCCAAGAACTCAAAGTAGGAGATTATATTGTGAAAGATGTAGTAATTGAAAGAAAGACTATTTCTGATTTTAGGGCTTCAATGATAAATAACCACCTTCATAAACAAATAGAAGAACTACAACAATATGAAAATAAATTATTAATTATTGAAGGAATTGATGAAGAGGAAATTTATCCTGAAAATAACACAATCAATCCAAATGCTCTTCGAGGATTTCTCCTATCGATTATTATGAAATACAAATTACCTACAATTTTTTCAAGAAACCCCGAAGACACTGCAAAATTCATTTCTGTTCTCTCAAAAAAACAAACAGGAGAAATTTCCTTAAACGCTGTCAAAAAAACATTAAACAAAAAAGAGCAAATGCAATTTATTCTTGAAAGCTTTTCAGGCATTGGCCCAAAAAACGCAAAAAAACTTTTGGAAAAATTCTCCACTCTCCAAAATATTTTCTCAGCCCCACAAGAAGAACTTCAGAAAATTATTGGCAAAAAAGCAGAAATTTTTAGGCTTGTTGGGGAAATGTATTAATATCCAAATTTGGACAACATCCTTTCTCTATGAAAATCATCTAAAACATATGGACGACTACTATTAATTTCCCTAACAATTGATAAAAGTTTTTCTGCTAGTTTTCCTCGTCCATTCTTTCTTGCAGATTCAATTACTTCCTCGGCACCAATAATTCCAGGATTGGGGGCACAATTATAAGATTTAATTATTTCACCAATAAGATCTTCAACATCTCTCCGAGAATATCCTTCTTTCATTAAAATACATCAAATAATTTTTTATTTATAAAAAAATGTGTTTTAGAAAATATATCTTAAACACCAAAAATCATATAAAACTATATTTACTTCTTAGTTTATATTTTTCAAAATTAAATTTAGCCTTCTTTTCTCTTTATCCTAAATGTCCATATCTCATTGCAAACAAAGGTGAATATTCCTAGACTAGCAATTACAATTGCCTGTGAAAAAATATAGTAAATTCCAATTATACTTGTCAGGAAATATAATAGAAAAAGTTTCAATATTAAAGAAATCCCCCCAATCATAATGTAAGTCGTATACTCTCTAAAAAATCTCGTTTGTAATTTCTCCTTAAAAATCCAAACTTTATCAATACTAAAACAATATAATCCCCCAGCAATACCTGCCAAAAAAGCAGACAAAATATAATAAAAATTAAAAAATTCAGTCAAAAAATATAACAAAAAGAGGTTAATTAAAATTCCAGAAATTCCAACAAGAGTATACTGAACAAGCTCTTTTCCAGCACTGTTTCTAATTTTTAAAATAAAAAGCTTATTTCTTATCAGCATAATGAATTAAACAAATAAGGGTTTAAAAAATTACGTTAAAACATAATTCTTAACTGTCTTATAACTCGACCCTTCTGGTCTCGATACAGATTCCTTTAATTTAAATTTATCTACAACAAATTTTATTTTACCAATCTCAATTTTTTTCAACTCCTCCAAAAAATATTCTTTATTCTTCAAACCCTTCACGCGTGCAATTGTCAAATGACTCATAAATCTTTTTTCTGGCTCAAACAAATTTCTTAACTGCTCATCAACTTTCTTTTGCAATCCTTCGCAATTATTCAAATGCAACCAGATAGGCCCATACCTCTTACCTCGTTTTACATTATCAAAAAAACCTAAATACTTTAATTCAGTTTCAAATTTTTCATATCTAATCTCTTGCAATCTTCTTTTCGCTTCTTCAATCTTATTTTTATCTACTTCACCTAAAAACTTTAATGTTAAATGAAGGTTTTCAATTTCGGTTTTTTTACCATAAAACTCAGGCAACTGCTCTTGAATTTTTTTAATCTCTTGTTGAACTTCTTCAGGCATGTCAATTGAAATAAATGTTCTCATATTAATTCTCCCAATATTTTCGCCCCCAACTTAATAGTCATCCCATTAATATCCTTTTCTGGGTTTATCTCAACAATATCAACAGCCCTCAAATTTTTCATTTTATTCATTCGTGAAATAAGATAAATAAACTCCCTCGAAGACAAACCCCCAGATTCAGGATAACCTGTTCCAGGCGCAAAAGCAGGATCAATAAAATCAATATCAATTGAAACATATAACTCTCTTCCACTAGCAAATTCCATAATTATCTCACAAGCATCTTGAAAATTTTCAAGTAAAGAATTCATTGAGATAATCCTAATCTTTTTCTCTTTCAAAAAAGAAATTTCATCTTTCCACAGATTCCTAACTCCAACTAATAAGATATTTTCAATTGGAAAACCATCTTCAACCAATTTTCGCAACCATTCCTCGTGAGTCGGTTCTTTACAACACTTATGTGTTGGGGGTGAAGAATCTTCTGATTCTAAATCAATCATTGGGGTCATACAAGCCGCATGCGCATCAAAGACAATCAAACATGGTTCTTTGCCTTCATTTTGGCAATAATCAAAAAACGCCCGCGTCGTGGAATAACTAATTGAATGGTCTCCGCCTAAAAAAACAACTCTCGGTTTTTCTCCAAAAATTTCAAAAGAATTCTTATAAATCAACCCATTAGAATATTCTACATTCCCATTATCTAAGTGAATTTCTTCTAAATCTAAAAGTTGCGTATCAATGATTTTCCCTTGCTCATTTGAATGAATATTTTTCAACTCATCCAAAATAAGATTAGGGGCTTTCTCACAACCTTTTGTTTTTCCTAATCCATTTATTGCAGGAACTTTAACGGCAAACATATTTGAAGAATAAATAATAGGTTTTTAAGATTAATCTTCTTTTCCGAGCGCGTGGGGGAAACGTGGAAGATCTCAATCTTTCTCCGAAGGCACCAAAGCAAAAAAACTAAACTTTTCACTCGCTTTCTTAGCCAACTCTTTAACATCTTCTAACTCTACTTTAGAAATCTTTTCCTCATATTCGTAAAACTCTTTTGCATCCCCATCAACTTCTTTATAGATTAAATGACTCATTTGTTCCTGAGAATCCTCCATTCCAATTTGATAGTTTCCAATCATTTGTGTTTTAATCTCATTCAATTCTTCCTCCCCAAAATCCTTGGCAACTTTTCCAAATTCCTCAATAATTAATTTTTTGACTTTCTCAACATTCTCTTTCATTGTTCCTACATAAATAAAAGAATGCCCATAATCTTTCGTGATTTCCGCACCACCTTTAATTGCATAAGCCAAATTCTTTTTCTCCCTAATCTCTTGAAACAACCTAGAAGACATTCCTTCTGCCATCAAAGTAATAAGAACTTGCGCTGCGTAATTTTTTTCATCCTTAGAATTTGGAACATGATAAGCAAAAACCAAACTAGCTTGATCAATCCCTTTTCTCTTCTCGGTTTTTTCTGCATTCTTCAAAATAATTTTTTGTTTAGGAACAATTCCTTTTTGATTCCCAAAATTATCTTCTGCAAATTTTACAATCTCATCAAATTTTGCATTTCCAACAACACATAAAATAAGATTATTCGGCGTATAAGTCTCCTTAAATTTTTTAACTAAATCTTGCTTACTAATAGAATTCATAGTTTTATAAGTTCCAATCAAAGAACTCCCCATCGTCCCTTCATAAAGTAATTTCTGAATTTCGTCAAAAGAATGACGCGCAGGATTATCCTTACACATTTTAATTTCCTCGAAGATAACCTTTCTTTCTTTTTCAAATTCAACCTCATCAAAAAGAGGATTCTTCACCACATCTCCCAAAACATCTAATGCAAGACCCAAATGTTTAGAAGGCATCTTACACCAATAAGCAGTCATATTGTCGTCGGTAAACCCATTCAAAACTCCTCCGTTTTTTTCAATTTCACTTGTAATCTCTTTTGCAGTCCGATTCTTAGTTCCTTTATATAACATATGCTCAATAAAATGGGAAATCCCTTTTTCAGAAACAGATTCATTCACGCCACCATTTCTAACTGCAAACACAATGCTTATCACCGGCAAATTTCTTTTTTCAAAAAGAATTGTCATTCCATTAGGTAAAATTTTCTTTTTGAAATTTTGCCTAAGTCGAGATTCAGCATTATAGTGAGGCCCTTTTAGAATTTTTTTCTTAAAATTTAGATCCATCTAAGTAAAAAAAGATTACAATATATAAAGATTTGCGAGATTAAAATAAAAAGTACCAGACACCACCGAATACAATAACGCCTACTATTGCCCAAAACCACCATTTCTTAAGAATACTCCCTCCGGGTTGTTGCATTCCTACAGGTTGATTCGCAGAAATATTAGTAGGTTGCGTTTGATTCCCAGCATTCATAGTTCCTTGGTTAGGTTTCGATGCTGTTTGTTGTTGAATTGCCATATTAACCTCCTTTAATTTAGAATAAGAATATTTTGCATCTTATAAAGTTTATTATCCAAAAGAAATAGTCTTTCACTAATTTGTTTGTAAAGATTAATGCTAGGACCTTTATCTAAATGATAAATATCTTTCTCCCCCTAATTCAAAATCCTCAATCACCTTAAAATTCTCATTAATAAATTCTACGAGCCACTTTTTATTTGCCTTGAATTTCTCCTTCTTGATTAAACTTCTTGTAGCAAAACTTACCACAACCTTACCTCGTGAGAGGTTCTTGTGCTCTGAAAGGGTATCAACAAGTGGAACAATTTCTAATAGTAATTTTTTAGAATAATTTCTTTCCAACATTTCTAGAGAATCAAGGGCCTTAAACAAAAAAACAATTTTTGTTCCTTTAACTTGTTTCAAATATTTTTTAATTTTCTCTAATTCAAACAAACTAAAATGTAATGCCAAAAAATTTTCAATTCCGCACGTCTTGAAATGATAGTTCGCCAAATCAACTAATTGCCCCATTGCTTCAATTCCAATATAATCAAAATCTAATTTATCTGGGAAAAATCCATAACTAAGTCCATTCATCCCTGCCCCAAGATCAAAAATAGTAAATTTGTCCTTAGTATTTTTAAAAATTCTCTTATAAAGATCAGGATAAAATTCAAATCTCTCTCTAGTGGAGGCGTGTCTTTTCAATAACCAAATCGTATCTTTATCCTTGATATTTAAAAGTTTAGCACTCGCAAAAACAGAAAAAGTTTTCATTAACAATTCCCGCGTTAATTTAATTTTCTCTTCATCAAGATAATCTTTTATATCAAATTTAAAAAACGCCAATTCAACATCCTTTTTAGGAAGTTGTGAAAATTCCTTCTTCGCAATAATCTTATTATAAATTTCCTTATCCATAACATTATTAAATAAAAACTCTTTAAAAAGATATGAAAAGAGTTGTGGGTTATATTTTTTGGGATTTTAATAAAAATTTAGATAAAAAAGCATTTGAAAAAGTAGCAAAAAAGAAAAATATAGAACTTATAACTTTTAATCTTTCAGAGGATATAAACGAAGAAAAAATTGAAGAAAAAGTAAAAAAATGTGATATTTTGTTTAATAATAGTGCAGAAGAATTTGCGATTGAACTTGTTAAAACAGTAGAAGAACTTGGGAAGATCGTTGTGGATTCATCAGAAACATTTTATTATACAGAAGACAAATGGGTCTTTTTTTTAAAATGCAAAGAAAACAAACTTTCAACTTTAAATACGATTCTTCTTTCAGAAAATCTTAATCTTGCAAAAGAAGAACTTAAAAAATTTGATTGTTGGCCTGTTATTTTAAAAAGAGTTCGTGGATGCTCAGGAGAATATGTTGAAAAAGCAGACAATCTTAATGAAGCACAAAAAATAATAAAAAAATTCTGGGGGAAAAGTAGTGAAAGAATTCCTATTATTGCTCAAGAATTTGTTTCTTCCCCTTCTTATAGAATTACCACTATTGGAGATAAAATCGTACAAACAGCTATAAAAGAAGGAACTGGGTGGAAACATACAGGAGTTTTCGGTAATAGATTCAAAAAATTAAAAATTGATAAAGATCTTAAAAATTTAATAAATAAAACAATCAAAATTATGAAAATTAATATTTGTGGAATTGACTTGCTTAAAAAAGATAATAAATGGGTTTTATTGGAAGTTAATTCTTCTCCAGGAATTGATTTTTTTAAAAATGATAGGGAAAAACTTGCTGGAGAAATTTTAGATTTTCTCGTAGAGAAAGTTAATAAATAGACTAATATTAAATATAAAATGTTAAAACAAAATTCGTTTCAACAAGGATATGATGGTTCTTGCGGCCCAGCATCATTAAAAATCGCTTTGAAACACTTTGGAATCAATAAAAGTGAAAAGGAATTAATGAAAATAACAAAAAGTAAGGAAAGAGGTGTAGAACTTGAAGATTTATTAAAAGCCGCAAAAAAATTAGGATTAAAAGGGTTCACGAAGGAGAAATACGGAATAACAGAGATAAGAAAATATCTTAAGGGAAAATACGCAATTATCGTGGGTTGGTTTGATGAAAATGACGGACACTACAGTGTTGTTTCCAATATTGACAAAGAGAATATTTATCTCCAAGATCCTGAATTAGGACACTTGAGAGCAATGAGAATAGAAAAATTCAAAAGAATCTGGTTCGATTTTCCAGGAGCTTACATAAAAACAAAAAAAGATTTGCAATTAAGAAAAATGCTTGTTCTTTACAAATAATTTATTGCATTATTTTAATCTCATTAAGAATTATTTTCTTAAATTTTTTCGGATTATGCCTTGTAAAATATTCGAGGTTGCTTGAATCTTTATGGGCCAAATCATATTCCACTCCTTTTCCCATAAGAGTTCTTTCGTGTAATTCATGGAGAAAAACAAATTTTCTTTCAAAAGGGGAAACATCATCATCAATCCAGATTTCACCTTTAGGAATAAAATGATAAACCTTATCATGCCCGCCTTCGGTAAAATCACAAAAAAATAAATCTCTTACAAGCTCACCGTCGACAATCCACACTTTTATTTTTTTACTATATTTCTTTATTAATTTTTTTCTTACAATTTCAACTTTTTCTTCCTTCTTATTAATCTTTCCTATATTCTTTTTGAAAAATTCTGATTTTCTTCTTTCTTTTTTTTCAATTAAATCAACCCTTCTAACAGCTTCTTCGTGACTTAAACCTTGAGACAAAAAGCGATTTAGATTTAACATCACATCGATATAAAATTCAGATTCATCATCTCGTCCATATGCCTTATCTATCCAGAATTCATTTTTTGGAATAAATTTAAATTGATAAAATTGTCCATAATTAGTAAATTCTTCGTCTATATTTGTCCGAATATAATTCCCATCAACGATCCAAATCTTAAATTTCCCCCGAATTCCGATTTTCTTCAAATAAAAAGAACCTGCCTCTTTTTTCATAAATCTTTTAAGTGATTAATCTTTTAAAAATTATGCCAATAAATGTTAACGACCCGGAATACACAAGTGCAGAAAAAGAATATTATGAATCAAACACAATTGAAGAAAAACTAACTGCACTTAAAAAAATGATTTCTCATGCCCCAAAACATAAAGGAGGGGAAAATTTAAGACAGCAATTAACAACCAGAAGGAAAAAATTAGAACAAGAACTTATCAAAAAACAAAAGTCAGGAAAACGAACTTCGGTGGGAATAAAAAAATCAGACATGCAAGCTATTCTCGTAGGTAAAACAAATTCAGGAAAATCAACACTTCTTAAACTACTCACAAACGCCGAACCAAGGATATCAGATACTAAATTTACTACAACCAAACCAATAATCGGGATGCTGGGCTACGCATCCACACAAATACAAATAATTGAAAATCCCGCAATTGATTCTGATTATTATGATAAAGGTTTAACAAACACAGCAGATACAATTTTAATTATTGTCAATACATTAGAAGGGATAAAAGAAATACTTGAAAAAATTCCAAAAGCACAAGGTAAAAAAATAATTGTTTTCAATAACAAAAAAAACTTAGACGAAAGAAAAATTTCAGCAACCCTTCAAAGTAAAAAATATAATTTTCTAATTCTCTCACAAAATTTGGATGAATTAAAAGAAAAAATATTTCAATCTTTTGACAAAATCCGTGTCTATACAAAAGAACCAGGGAAGCCAAAATCCCCAAAACCAATCATAATGAAACCACATTCAACTATTTTTGAAGTCGCTGAAAAAATTCTCCACGGCTTTTCAAAAAATGTTAAAGAAACTAAAATCTGGGGGCCCTCTTCAAAATTCGCAGGACAAAAAGTCGGGCTAAAACATAAACTAAAAGATTTAGATGTTGTGGAATTTAAGACTCGGTAAAATATATTTTGGGGTATAATAAAGCTTATAATAGAGTTTTTCTTCAGATCTTTAATTAAAGAAAAGAAATAAAAATATGAGGAAAACATCAAAGATTATATCTAAATTATTAATTTTGAGTTTTTTAGGGGGGTGTGCTCCAGAAGCAGGTTTTATGGATTTTATGGATAGCCCTTTTAAAACTACTGCAAAAAATATTAGATATCTAACAGGTGGAAATATGAAAGAAGAGGGTCCAACAATTGTTTGCGTGGGAGATATTGATGGAGATAGTAAGATGGAATGGGAATATCACAATAATGGAAAAACTTATCGTGCAGAGATGATTTTTACCAAACGTAGTGAACAACATTTAAAAAGTAGACATTATAGCAAAGTGAGGGACAATGAATTCAATGTAATGAGTTTTCACTATTATGATTATGAGGAAAGGAAAGAGTTTCGTGTTCCTGATAATTTCAGCACAATAGGTTGTAGATAAATAAATCACTTCCAACTTTTCCTTATCGGAGCAATAATTTTTTCCAAGTAATCTGCAACAGCATTTTTCAAATCAGAAGGCCAAACAAACTCTTTATACGCTTGTTCTAGTTCTTCGTAAGTTTTGAAAGTTTGGGTATCCTTCTCTTCATACCCTTTCATATAAAGTTCCCCAAATTTAGGAAAGATGAGAAGTTTGGTTATAGCAAGAATAGGATTATCTTCAACCATTTTAGGAGGGCAATAAGCTTTATTGATTTTTCTTACAATATCAGGTTTTTTATCTCTAATTGAGATAAAGCTATCATGAATTGAGCTTGACATTTTGGTTCCAGGTCCTTTTAATCCAGGAATAATTGGGGTGTATAAATAAACAGCTTCGGGAATTTCAACTTCTTTTCCAATTTCCTTTCCCAACATATAAATCTTTCTCTGGTCTGTTCCCGCAACAACAAAATTAACCCCCAAACTTTTAACATCTTCGATTTGCATCAAGGGATAAATTACTTGACTAACTTTTGCATTTTCAATATCACGCGCAACCATCTGCATCGCCCTCACACCACGATTAATAGTCGTCTTCAAAGACATTCTTAAAACATCTTCAACATAATCTGGCTTTTGCTGAAAACTTGTTCCTTTAATAAATTCAGCTTTCAATCCAATAGATTTCATTCCTTTTTCCCACTGCTTGATCTGTTTATTAACAAAATCCCAATCTCCTTTTTGATTAAGCCAGGTATGCCAATCAGCCAACAAAACTTTAACTTTAATTCCAACCTTTTGCAAATCCAAAAGTTTAATTATTGTCACCAAATGCCCAAGGTGAATCTCTCCAGAACATTCATACCCACAATAAACAACTCCTCCCTTCATAAAACTTTTAATTTTATCTTCATTAATTATTTCTGTAGTATTTCTCTTAATCAATTCAATTTTTTCATCAACATCCATATCACAATAATAATTATATATTTTATAAATTTATATGAGAAATGTTTGAATTTGTAATATTCTTATTATTGGGGATTCTTGCAGGAACATTTACAGGCCTCTGACCTGCGCACACCTCGACGGAATAGCTAATTCTTTATAATGGTAGGATAGCGGGATACCGACTATATAAAACGGAGAAAACTAAAATGTACATGTCAAAACACAAAGACAAAATCTTCATCAACAAGCAGATAAGGGAGAATGGCAAGAAAATCAATATCTTTGACAAGGTCAATCAGATAAGAATTGATCTTAAATCATTGCTTCCTGAAGTTGAAGATGATAAAATTATCATGATGTTTTCTCATGTGAGAAATTTCTTTTATGGCAAGCTCTACTACGGAAGACGCAATGTTCCTGAAAATAAAAAAAGAAAAAGAGAGTTAACTCCTGCCGAAACCATTCTTCTTGATTACATGATGAAAAATAAGCTCAATCCCTCAACCACTTATCGTTGGATGATTGCCTGCAGAGTTCCTGCCGATATTAAAGAAAAGCTCGCTAAGGGTCAGCTTTCAATCACAAAGGCAATGCAAATCTCTGCAAACAGGAAAAGGGTAAGAGAAAGCAATATTGGGTTGATGATGATCGAAGAAATAAACAACCTTGTGAGGAGCCTATAATGGGAAACAAAAACAAACTGCCAGATATTCTAACAAAAGAAGAATTAATCAAGCTGTTTGAATCTATGATATATCCTAAGTGCGTCATCGCATGCTTTACGGCATTAATGTGTGGCTTAAGAGTTCGTGAAGTCTGCAACCTTCAGATATCTGACATTAATCTTGAGAGGAGAATCATAAAGATACGAGATAGTAAAAATCCTAACAGGAAAAAGCAAGGCAATTATGGAAAAGACAGAATTGTACCTATCCCCGAGATAGCTATTTCTCCCATAAAAAAATGGTTAGAAATCCTGGAAGGAGGAAAGTGGTTCTTGCCATCTGCAAAATCCCCTGATCTTCAATTAAGAACAAAAACTCTTCATATTTGGTTTTCTGAAGCAAGACAAAGGGCAAAGCTTGATGAGGTAGATTTCAAGATAAAATACAAGAAGAGAACCAAATTCAGAGAAGAAACTGCAATCTATAAATTTAGGTTTCATCATCTAAGACACTTTTATGCAACTTACATCTATGAAAAAACAAGAGATCTTTATGCTGTTGCTAATCTCCTCGGCCACAATCAAGTAACAACCACCCAGATCTATGCAAAGGTATCAGACAAACAAATGAAAGAAACAATTGACTTTGCATTCAACACTCCAATTAAAACACAAATCTTTGAAAAGAACCCTATGCGAGCAGTTAATTACACAATCCCAGAAATTGCAAAAAGAGAAAAATCTCCGCTTGAAATTCTCGAAAACAGATTTGCAAGAGGCGAGCTCTCAGACATAGAATACCAAAATAAGATCAGGCTCCTAAAATTAGCTAAAGATCATCTCAAGGATAAACCTGAAGAAAAAGAAGAAGAAAAGATCGGAATCCAAGTAATTAATAAACAAAAAAATAAGGAAGATAAGCAAGATGAAGATGGCTAGAAAAATGACTTGGGATTTTCACTTGAGATTGACAAAAGAGCAAAAAGAAAGATTGGTTGCTTTATCAAGAGCGGCGGGTTTTAATCAATTATCATCTTACCTAAGGTTTATGCTCCTTAATCCAACATTTGATATGAAACTCAATAGGATTTTAGAAATTGTTAAGGATCTGCAGGAAAAGATAGATACGCTGAAAAAATAAAGAAACTTATTTATAATTCATTTCTTCTAAACTTCTATAGAGAAAATGCAAACATTTTTACCACATCCAAATATTAGAAAATCATTAAAATCCTTAGATAGTCGAAGACTTGGAAAACAAAGAGTTGAAGCTCATCAAATATTAAACATCCTTCTAAATAGAACTAAAACAAAGGGATGGAGAAATCATCCTGCAGTTAAAATGTGGAAAGGACATGTTAATGCCTTAAAACTCTAT
>Ga0180007_10001834_pt1 | contig 26903 bp, 27 predicted proteins | sample MM_PC_MetaG_FD_121122 | JGI IMG/M metagenome (GOLD analysis project Ga0180007, IMG submission 121122) | Groundwater microbial communities from the Aspo Hard Rock Laboratory (HRL) deep subsurface site, Sweden - MM_PC_MetaG | ecosystem: Environmental > Aquatic > Deep subsurface > Groundwater... | reverse complement strand
CGAGCTTGTCAAGAACAAGCATAGGCAGCCGTTGAGCAAACTTGATCAACGTAGTATAATGCGGAAGCTTATTCAACCCCAAATACACTCTGATATCGCTGTTCCCAGCGATATCCGTAAGCAATTCCTCGTAAGTAAACTTACGAAACTGCTTGTAAACAAGCAGGAAAAGATGCTTGAAATTCGAATACAACTTGTTCGAAAATTTGCTAAAATGCAAAGGAAGCTCAGAAATCCTGAATAATTCATAGCAAAAATCCGCAACCTTCTTAAACTTGTTCCGCACAATCCTCATTGGTAGTCACCTCGTCGACAAAATGTCTTTTCGTAATGTTTTATCGACGAGAACTACTATTTAATCCCTTCTATTTAAAGTAAGGATTTCATATTAGCCCAAAGCGGCGGCTCGTTAGGAATATAGATTTTTACAGGACCTAAAGCGGCGAGAACTCCTTGGGCATCTGCGGCGTGCGCCTCTCCTTCTTCTCGATGCGCATGTCGGTTATCCAGGCATCAGGGAACTGTCCATTGTCGTCCTCCTCATGCTCCTTCACCATCTGCAGCACCGTGTTCAGCGCCACGGCAGTGGCCATCATGCTCTCCATCTCCACGCCTGACTTGGCAGTGGCCTTGACCGTGCTCTTCACCTCAATGAACTTGTCCTGCACGTCGAACGTGACCTGGATGCTCTCGAGCGGGATCTGATGGCACATCGGGATGAGGCCTGAGGTCTGCTTTGCAGCGTTTATCGCTGCAATCTCCGCCTGGGCCAGTACATCACCATCCTCTATCTCCTTGTCGACAATCCTCTTTATCGTCTTCTCCTTGAGGAATATCTTGCCAGAGGTTATTACTTCCCTGACGACCTGGCGTTTACTGGAGAGGTCTTTCATAACAGCATGGTTTGCTCGGTTTTATATAAAGATTACGTAGCCCTGTCGAAAGGTTTATATAAATCGAGACCACTCTTGAGTGGTTAACATAATGGGTGGTCAATGGCATGATGCCTAGGCCTTGCCGAACCTGTCGCCGCCGAAAGATATCAATCTGTCGCCTTGTTCTTTCAATCCTGCGTGGACGACCTTGCCCACGAAAAGTATGTGGTCTCCGACCTCATGCTCTGCAACAACTTCACACTCAAGGTGTGCTATCGCTTCCTTGATCCTAACGCTGTCCAGCCTCTCAGAATCTTCTCGAGTGAACCTCGTTGCTGAGAACTTGTCAGATGTCCTGCCAGAATGCGTGCCGCAGAACCAGGCGTCCTTCTCATGCTCCGGGCCGATGAAATTGACGACAAAGCAGCCCGCATCCCTTACGAGCTGGCAGGAGAACCTGGTCTTGCCGATGGCGATGCCGTAGAGGAACGGCTCATGGCTGAGAGGCGTGTGCCATGCAAGCACGATGATGTTGTCTTTCTCCTTTCCCATGACTTTAGAACTGGTGCTCACTAAAGCCACTTGCCACGGCCTGCATACATTGTGCAGCGCCGCCTTCACAGAATCATAGACTTCCATCGCATACCACCACCAGGTCCTTGTCCTCCATGATCGTCTTCTTGACCTTCAGATGCTTCTTTATGAGATCGATGAGCTCATCAAACCTGTTCGACTTCCTCAGCAGGGATATCACGATATCGCCCTTGCACACCCTCTTCATCTCTTCAAGGGCCTTCTCGGGTTCGTGGAAGTTATGGAAAGCCGTAACGGATATGACGGTATCAAAAGAATCATTCTCAAAAGGGAGGTCCTCTGCCTTACCCTTGACCGTTGGGATATCTGCGTGCTTGAGCATGCCTTCGCTGGGATCGATGCCCATCACATCATTCAAGCCCTGGCTGGACAGCCCTGTGCCGCAGCCCACATCCAGGGTCTTCCCCTTGACATAGGGCCGGATGATGCGCATCTTCGCTTCCTGCTCCTCACCGTGCAGCTCGTTGTAGCCGGGAGCTAGGTTGTCGTAGTCCATATGGAAGGGAATTTAGTTGATGTTAAAAAAGGTTTTGAAATAGACTGCATCAAAACGCGGCGACAGCAATGGCCGGATGGAGCTGACCACGTTCCCACGCTGAGTGTGGGGTTGTGGTCAGCGGAATAGGACAAAATCGCAGATTTTGGCCGTCCGCGCCATTATTGTTGTCGCCGCAATAATAGCATTACTTTAAAAAAAATATTATAGTGCTATCTCTCAGCCAGTACCTTGTAGAAGGTGTCGAAGATGGGCTGGTCGGTGTAGACGCAGACGAACTTCGCTCCGATCGAGTCGCAGAAGTCCTGTATCTTGGCGACATGGTCAGACATCAGGTTGCGGTATTTCTCCCTCAGCCGCCGCGAGACAAAGGTCCGGAGCATGCTGTCCGACTCGGAATCATGCAGTATCAGGTCACCGCTCAGGTCGAGGCTGCGCTCCATCGGGTCCAATACCTGGACGACGACGAGCTCAGAGCGCTTGAACCGCAGCAGCGATGACTTCATCTCCTCCAGGTCGAACAGGAAATCAGAGATCACTATTATCATGGACTTGGTCTTTATCACCTTCTTGTACGTCCTCAAGCATTCGCGGAAATTGGATTTGCCCTCGATCTTCAGCTGGTTGACATGGTGCATCACGTCCACGATCTGCTTCACGCCCTTCTTGGGCCTGTAGGGCAGCAGGTGGTCGGCAAAGGTCGAGAAGACGAAACTCTCGTTGTTCTTCAGCGCCATGTAGGCGAATCCCAGCCCGACCATGGCAGCATAGTTGAACTTCTTCTCCTGCTTGCCGAAGTTCATGCTGGCAGATGCATCCACCAGGACGTGCACCGTGAGATTCCTCTCCTCCTCGAAACGCCTGATGTAGAAGCTGTCTGTCCTCGCATAGACCTTCCAGTCTATGGACCTGAAATCATCTCCGGGAACATACTCACGGTAGTCCTGGAAGACCAGGCCACGGCCGTAGCTCTGGCTCGCGCGCGAGCCCTGGAAGCTCGACACCACCTTCTTGCGCACGATTATGTCAAATCGGTCGAGCACCTTAAGGAATTCGACATCAATCATTTTTTAGACAGTATGTCCTTTATGACGTCGTCAGTGTTCTTGCCTTCACGCTCGGCCTCGAAGTTGAGGATTATCCTATGCCTCAGCACCGGGTAGGCCATCTCCTCTATGTCCTTCTCTGAGACGAACCTCCTGCCTTCAAGCAGCGCCTTTGCCTTGGAAGCCATTATCAGGCCGATGCTCGCCCTGGGAGATGCGCCGAACTCTATCACATCCTTCATGCTCCTGGTCTTCTGCACGATGTTGACGGCCCGTTTCTTGATGTCATTGGCTATCGGCACCTGCCTGGTCAGCTTCTGCAGCAATATCACAGATGCCTTGCTGAGCAGCACTCTGCACTTCTCAGGATCCTTCTCCTGCGTGAAGCGCTCGACGATCTCGTTCTCCTCATCCACGCTCGGGTAATCGAGAAGGACCTTCAGCAGGAAGCGGTCAGTCTGGGCCTCGGGCAGCGGATACGTGCCCTCCTGCTCGATCGGATTCTGTGTTGCGAGCACGAAGAACGGCCTGTCCAGTGCGAAGGTGGTGTTCCCGACCGTGACCTGCTTCTCCTGCATCGCCTCCAGCAGGGCAGACTGGGTCTTCGGCGTAGCCCTGTTTATCTCATCCGCAAGGATGACGTTCGCGAATATCGGGCCGGGTTGGAACTTGAAGGTCTTCTTGCCGTCGTGGTCCTCGATGACATACGTCCCGGTGATGTCCGAGGGCATCAGGTCAGGCGTGCTCTGGATGCGCCTGAACTTCAGGTCCAGTATATCTGCCAGTGTGCGCACCATCAGTGTCTTCCCCATCCCAGGATAGCTCTCCAGCAACGCGTTAGAGTCGCAGAGGATTGCCACTAGGATGTGCTTCACGACCTCCTTCTGGCCCACGATGACCTTGCCGACCTCCTCGGTTACAGCAAAGAAGGTCTCCTTCAGTTTCTCAAGATTCTTGATCTTGTCAATGTCCTTGTCCTTAGTCATGATATCCCTCCTATCATCCCTTTCACCGTATCAGCATAAAGTAATTCTTGACAATCTCACGCTGGTCAGCAGGTATGGATCCCTCATAGCTCTCTGCGTGGACGGCCTCGACAGGGTACTGATTATGGTTCTCGTCGTTCTGCCGCTCGAGATCAGGCTTCGACACAGAGCCTATGTCCAGCTCGTAGCTCAATGGCGAGAGCTCAACCTGCTGGGTCTGGTCGCTCAGGTCTGCCACGCTGTCGTCCTGGACCCTCTTCCCGCCGGGTATGAGGTCGCTCGGGTCGAAGCGGCCGATGGCATCCATCCCTGTGTCAATGTATTTTCCGAGGTCCACGACGTGGAAGTGGGATGATGCCAGCATCACAGTGGCGAATGACAGTATCAGCACGCCGAATATCTTGCCCATAAGCCTCGGCATGTTTATGAACGAGGCTGAGTCCACCATCTTCACGGCCTTGAAGAGGTCGAAGTGGAAGGCTTTCACCATGAACGACTCATCGCCCTGTGTGTCCTCTGCCGTCCTCAGCATCTCGTTGACCTCTGGATGCCGCCTCTCTATGTCCCGCAGCGTGTTCTTCCGTATCTTGAAAGTCACGATGATTATGAAGACCAGGAACAACGGTATCCCGAGGTAGCGCAGGCTGATATTCAGCAAGGTGAACACTATCGCAAGCAGAAGGAAGAGCAGGGCGCTGTCGAGAAAGGAATGTATCAGCACCACCTTCACCATCTCCTTCTTCAGCTCCTTGAGCATCAGCACTATCTTTCTCATCTTAAGTACCCGCAATGCATGATTGGTATTTGCTACGCCAATTATCCCTTGAGGAGATGCAGAGGTCCAGCTCGTCTGAGAGGTTAAACACCTGTACGTTCTTCCTCGCGAGCTCCTCGCTCTTCTCCAGCAGCTGGCCGTTCGCTATGATGACCTGGTCCTGGCACATCTCTGTCTGGGCCTGGGCCACGATCAGGCTGTTGTTCAGCTTGTTTATCTCAGTACCCATCCCATCCTTAGTGAATGAGTACACCTTCCTCAGGTCACGCTTCTCCTGCTCAGTGATGTTGATGGTCTTGTTGAGCTCACTCATCGCGCCGCTATAGCGCTCCATATACAATTCCAACAATTGTGTCTTGTTCTGCAGCTTGGTCCTGTGCTCTGAAAGATCGTTGGTAAGCCTCTGGAACTGGCCCTGGAAGAATATCGCGCCTATTATCAGGAAAGCGATGAGGACGAACAATAGTATCATGAGGGTGCTGTTCACGTTCCTCGTTATGAAGCTATCGGGCATTCCTGTACTCCACAATCCTCCTTGTTATGATCTCGATGAGCAGCAGGCAGAGGACAAAGGCTATGAAGGGCCACCTCAGCTCTGACTTCTCCCTTATCCTGCGGTTGGCCATCTCCTTTACATGCTCCACAATCTCTCCTGGGGAATCTGCTTTAAAAATCTTTCCTCCTGTACGTGATACCAGCTCGTACATGTCAGGCCGCATGCCCAGATAAGCCAGCTCGATGTCATGGTTGACCGAGAACTTCTGGCCCAACAGTTCATGCACCCCCACTTCAGAGGGCCAGACAGTGCCGGTGTATGTTGCACCGTTCTTCTCGAAGACGATATTGTCTGCATCAGGCGGCGCAGGGCTCTTGACCATGACAGTCACTTTGCCTCCGATCCGCCCGTCAGTGATCATGACATAGCTCTCCTTCTTCCTCTCTGGGTCGCCTATGGCCCAGTTCATGGTCCTTGAGACGAGCTCAGAGTTCTCCTTGTCAGCGAACAGCTCAGGAGACCACGACTGGCCGTTGTCCGTGGCCAGGGATGCCACCCTTCCGAGACCGTAGTATCCGACTATGAGGATGGGAAAGCCGTCTGCAGTGCTTACCAGAAGCTTTCCGTTGCTCTTGGGCACGACCTGGTTGGAGCCGAACAGCCTTGCTGAGAGCTCCACTCCCTTGGTGATGAAATGCGAGGTGTCGAAGACGAACAGCCCTTTGTCCTCGTCTCCCTCTTCAGCATCAAGCTGGCGCTTGCCAGTGATTATCGCGATCTGAGGCAGGGCCTTCGGGGTCGGCTTGATGATGGTGCCGCCGTACTCGTCCTGGGAGGTCTTATCGGATATACTCTTCATGAAGTTATAGCCTGATTTATAGACGACAAGGTTGTCGACGTCCTGGAACCTGCTGAGCAGGTCCTTTGTAACAGGGATGGTGACGACCGGGATGACCTGGATATTATCCTCATTCAGGGTGTTTATCAGCGTCCAAGGCGGGTCCCTGTTGGAGGGGCCGAACATGCCGTCGGAGAGCAGGAATATGTATTTCCTGCCCCGGACACCCCGGAACTGCTTTATGGCCAAGTCGAAGGCCAGGTCGAAACGGGAGCAGACATACCTGTTGTTCAGGCTGCATCTGTAGCCGAGCTTGCGCAGCTCATCCTTCAGCTCAGGCACGTCCTTCTGGAACATGCGGGACATCTGCGACATGACAAAGGCCTCTTGGGCGAATGCTACCAGGCCGACATTGTCGTTCGGCTTGAACTGGTCGAGTATATCTATGGCGAAGGCCTTTGCGACAGCGCGCTCATCCTTTGATGAGATGTCCACGATGACCACAGCGTTGAGGTCGGGCTTGGCCTCTATATTGCCCAGGCCCGGTATCACAGGGAGGAAACGCATCATCTCGCTGTACTGGGCGAACTCATAGCTATCCTTGCCCCCGACAGCAAGAAGGCCGTTGCCGTCATCCAGGAAGGAGTCCAGGCCTTTAGTATCGAGGTCTGCGACGTTGTCTAGGACGATGGCATAATAGCCGCTGAGGTCTTCCGGCAGGGCGCTTCCCCGCTTTATATCATACAACTCGTTCAGCACCTGACCCATGGGAGAGTTGTCGCTGCCCACAAGGAATATCTCCGGCTTTTCGACCACCCGCACTGTCTTGTAGAAGATGTTGTTCTCGCTGAAATGATCCTCATTGGTAATTTTAGCGATTATCTGGTGGGTGCCTTCCTCAAAGGTCTTGGTGAACTCCAGCTCGTTGCCCTCAGTGTCCTCGACCAACACTGTCTGGTCATCGACCTGCACTTCCACGTGCACGTTGGATGACTTGGTGTTTGAGAGCAGCACATTGAAGCTTGTTTCAAGGCCTGAAACGACCTTTGTAGGGCCTTCTACCCTTATCGCTGTCTCTGCGCGTATCGGGTTCAGCTGGACAGCGCTCACGCTGCAGTTCAGGGCATTTGCATAAGTCATCACATCATTGAACTCGGCGCCGTAATCGGTATGGCCGTCGGTTATCAGCAGGAGGTTGCCGTTCTCCTCGAGGTTGGCTAGTATGTCACTCCCTACCCTCGGCTTGATGCCCTTGCCTATCTCTGTCAGTGATGTGGCCAGCTGCTCTCCGAGGCGTGTGTTCAGGCCGTCGACAAAGTCGAGGTCGAAGACCTCGGTGGATCTGGAGCGGTCAACGAGTATGTTAAGGCTCGGGCTGCCGCTCACCTTCTTGGTTATGGTCATCGAGGGCGAGGCGATCGCTATGACCAATGCTATTATCATCAACGAGCGGCTGAGGAACATCATGGCTCTTGCTGCCTTCCTCCTCTTCTTGGCCCGCTTCAACGCATTAGGATTTGTCTCGTTTATCGGGACGTAGGTCTTCAGCGTGAAGAAGAGCAGTATGAGCAGGAGTATGGGGATCAACCACAACCTTTCCGGGTAGAGCAGCTCCAGGTCCATGGGCAGGGCGAACATCAGAAATCCCCCCTGTACTTGAGGTATAGGAACTCAAGAAGGATTATGGCTAAGGCAGCGATGGCAAGTATGTGGTCAAAGGGCCAGGGCCGCGTCAACTCACTAGAGGCTGCCTCGGCCAGGCCTATGCTGCCCTCGAAAGAGCTGGCCCTGCTGACATCGCTCTCTACGTCATCCAGCAGGTTCACGGCTATGTCGGTGTTGCCGAGCTTGTCGAAGCCTGAATTGAACAGGTGGAGGTCGCCGAGAATCGTACCTGTCTTGAAGTTCAGCTGGTCCAATGAGCTTCTGCCGGTCATCTCCTTGACCAGGCTGTTCCAGAATATCGGGTAGCTCGGAGAGGTCTTGAAGTCTGACTTCTCGTCGTCGATGCCATAGAATATGACGTTGCCCGCACCATGCTTGGCAGTGCACAAGAGGCAGTACTCGTCGAACCTGAAGACCTCCGCGGTGTTCTCCAGGGCCTTTGCCTTGAAATAGCCCTTGACTATGCCCACCTCAACGTCTTTTGTGTAGGGAGTGGGCAGGATTATTGGTTGGGAGCTGTCGTTGGTGAATCCCTCGAACTCGACCGGCAGCATGCCGCCCAGGTTTATGTCATCCAGGTCCTCCTGGCCCATTATTATGAGGGTGTTGCCGTCTCTCACGTTCTGCTGCATCTCCCTGAGCGTCTCCTTGAGCAACAGGTCCTTGTGCGAGAAGTCGAGGATGACGACATCCTGGCGGACGTCTGCCACGAGAGGGGGCTCTGCGATCACCACCTTGTTCTTCGGGTTTGCCTCCAATGCTGCCTTCAGGTATCTGTTCTGCCTGTTGCCGATCATCAATATATAGGTCTTCTGCTCGACCGGCGCGGAGATATATGCCTTGTCATCTATAGGGAAGTCATCATCTGAATCTATCTCAAGGACTGTCTTTCCAGGCGGGAGCACGAACGTAGCACCCAACGCGGTGTTGGGCTCGAGCTTGAGCTCCTGCTCGCTCTTGCCGACCTTGAGAGTTATGGTCCGCTCTTTATCGTCGTAGTTCTTCACTATGACCTTTGATGTGTCGCCTAGCTCAAGGTCGACTATCCCGACGTTATCGGCCTCGGTTCCCAGGTCTATGAAATCCACTGCTATGCCCTGGCTCTGCAGGAGGTTCTTGATCACCAGTAATTCTTCTTCATCATCTATTATGAAGTCGCTGAACACGGTAACCTTGCCCTCTGCATCCAGCTGTTCCCCTCCGAACCTCACCGCGTCGCTGAGGCTGGTCGTGGTCTCGTAGGGCTCTATCTGTTTGAGAATTCTTGAGGCCTCTCCCCTGCCGGTGTTCTTGGCCAGCACCTCAGGGTTGTTCGCTGCCAGTATTATGGTGGTGCGCTCGCCGATGACGCCCCTGGCCATGTCCTTTGCCTTGTCAAACCTGGTCTTGCCGTTGTCTTGGGTCTGCATGCTGGCAGAAGCGTCGATGACGATGACAGAGTTCTTGGTGGTTATGCCTTCTGTGGTGTTGATGTATGGCGTGGCTATGGCTGCGGCCAGCAGGAGTATGGTCAGGAGCTGCATCAGGAAAAGGAGGTTCCTCAATAGGTATCTGAAGAAGGAATTCTGCTTTATCCTGCCCTCGCTCTTGAAGATGAACATCAGGCTGGAGATGACCTTGTCCTTGGGCTTGGGCCTTATGAGATATATGAGTATGAAGGGTATCAATGAGAGGAATGCCAGCGCTCCGGCTGCATTGAGGAAATACGGCTGCATATAGCTCTCAATAGCCATGCCTCTGCCTGATGGCTAGGGGTTTAAAAAGTTTATTATAAATCATGAACAAATCACCGTCGAGAAATCAAGATTTTTATGCTATTATGGAGTGGTGGCAAATAATATCAACTTATAATTTCATGCTAGTCAGATGAGTCCAGATGCTCCAGATACATCTTGAACGCTTTCCTGAAGGCCTGGGTGAACTTCATATCCTTGTCTTCCAGGAGGCGTTTGATCCCATCTATGGATGCGAACCGGCCTTCAGAGGATTCCTCGTTCAGAGTGATGGGGCCGTTGTGGTGGCAGATGAAGAGGCGGTGCCACTCGCGCTCCTTATCAATGAACAGTTTGAAGTCGCCGAGCATCTCCATCTTCACACCGGTTATCCCTGTCTCTTCCTGCAATTCCTTCATGGCTGTATCCTCATAACTATCTCCGGTCTCTACATGCCCTGAGGCAGAGCCCTCCCAATACAGGGGAGACAGGTCTTTGATTAGACTCCTTCGCTTGATATAGAGTTTTTCCTTATCATTTATCACGAAAACATAAGCTGCCCTATGTATCAGGCTGGGGTCTTTGTGGACCTGCTCCCTGGTCGCGGTCTTGCCGGTAGGCCTGTTATTCTCGTCCACGAGGTCGAATATCTCCGGCATATCGAACGGTAAAGGCAGTGATTATATAATATTTCCGCAGGATTGTGTATTGACTGCCTGATAGTTATAAATACAAAATTATATAAATGCGATATTATGACCAGGCATAAAATGCCGACTGACAAGGATAGAGTGTTGCCTGGCAAGATGCCTTTCGAGGTCAGGATATCCGATAACAGTGAAGGGCTGGACAAGCTGCCGCCTGAGATCGAACCCGAAGTAGTATACAAAGTGGCGATTGAATTGTTCTTCGAACAGCAGAAGGTCTTTGAGGCCGGGAGGTATCCCTTATACCCTGAGGGAGCCTATGCCACAGCGAACTGGCGTGTTAATCCCTCTGATAGCATCGATTTCTATGTGAGAGAGCTAGTAAAATTCTATGAGAATATTATGTCAGGAGGATATGACTCGGCTGAAGGGAAAAAAGACATCGGAGCCAAATATCTCAGGCCGAGGATGAGAAGGCAGCAGTTCCTTCCCGCAGGCGAGGACCTCGGAGACAGGATATTGGGGCTCGACGTATCATACTTGATGTTCTGCACACCTTATTGCGACTTCGGCATGCAATCGACGGAAACAGATAGTGAAGGCAAAACCTTTGTGCCATGGACACCTGAGAACGGGCTACTGGGAATCACTTCACACAATGATGTCTCTGAGCCGTTGTCAGGATTGATAGCATACACTTCGAGATACACCATCGAGGCTGATAAGATCTTCCCCGTGCTGATGCTCGCCTTCCAGTTCCTTCCCTATAAGCCGGGCGATAAAAGATGCGAGCCATAGGAAAAATTATTAATAGTACATAAGAACAGTCAAACCTATGTTGAAAAGACGCACGCTCATCCTGATTGTCATACTATCATTGATGATTACAGGGGCGGCTGCCGTGACCTTGATCTCTAAGAAAGATACTGCATCCGATGACCCCACACACCTGTTCACCAACACCACAGAAGAATATACCTTCATAGCCTTCGGCGACACGCAGGAGCCGGCCAACTTTGTGAAGGACAAGATAGTCGAATATGCCATTAGGTCGCGCCCTGACTTTGTCATACACCTGGGAGACAGCGTGGACAGCGCAGACCCCCATCAGTGGTGGATCTATGATTATAGCGAAGGACTCATTGAGGATGCCGGCATCCCAACCTATTCTATAGTAGGCAACCATGAGCTTGCCGATATGCTTGGCATCTACAACTCTAATGAGGAAAAGCTGTCCCTTTACTTCAAGAGGCACCCTAGGCTGAACAATAATCGCTGGTACAAATTCCAATACGGCAAGGTGACATTCTTCATGCTGGATTCTGAGGCCAACATCTCTGAGGGAAGCCCTCAGCGAAGATGGATCGCCCAGGCCCTGCCAAAGGTAAAGACGCCATACACTGTTGTAAGCATACACCGGCCACCCTACACAGGACTATGGAAGGATACAGACACCAGGGAGCTCACCCAATGGATGCAGACCGTCAGGCCGTTGAGCATGGTCCTGTCTGGCCACACGCATAATTACGAAAGATACATCATCAATGAGACGATCTACATAGTATCAGGCGGTGGGGGCAGCTCCTCGCATTTCTTCAAAAGGCAGCCCGATGACTATTGGAGATTCGAGAACGACACCGCCAACCATTTCATGCTCTTTAAAGTCACCGGTTCCAAGATGGTCGGGGAGATGATGGGCTATTTCCTGCTGCAGCAAAAGTTCGTCGTGTATGACAGGTTTACCATTGAATCCGGGTGATAAGCTTAATAAATGCAAGCCATGATCGGTCTCATATGAAGGCCACAGCCTACCATTCTTTCAGCACAGGTATACTGCCGAAAGGCTGCAGATACTGCGTGCGTGGGGAGAAACTTGTATTGTTTATCACTGGATTATGCAATAGCGGCTGCCTCTACTGCCCTATATCTGACAGGAAGAAAGACAAGGATGTCATCTTTGCGAATGAGTGGGACACCAGGTCCAAGGGCAGGCTTACGCCGAGAGTTGTCGACATAATCATCAAGGAGGCTAAGCTCTGCGATGCCAAGGGTGCTGGGATAACCGGCGGTGACCCGTTGATGGTAGTAGATAGGACAGTTCTTCTGATAAAGAGGCTCAAGGCAGAGTTCGGCAAGAGTTTCCACATCCACCTTTACACGCCGCTCAACAATGTCAAAAGCGGGAATCTGGCCATGCTCTCCAAGGCCGGCCTGGACGAGATACGCTTCCACCCGAAACTGGAAGATCCAAGGATGTGGCACAGGATAGACCATGCCTCTGAGTTCGATTGGGACGTGGGCGTTGAGATTCCTGTGATTCCAGGAAAAGAGAAAGAGACGAGAAAACTGATCAACTTCATAGACGGTAAGGTCAGCTTCCTAAACCTCAACGAGCTGGAGATATCTGATACCAACGCCCAGCATCTCGTGGAGAAAGGATTCATGCCCAAGGATGATGTCTCATACGGTGTGGCCGGGAGCGAAGAGCTGGCGATGAGGCTGTTGAGGTATTGCGAAGGCAAGAGGTTGAATGTCCACTACTGCACGTGCAAGCTGAAGGATGCTGTGCAGATGGCCGAGCGGATCAAGAGGCGCGCCAAGAATGTCGCGCTGCCGTCAGATATCATCACTGAAGACGGGATGCTGCAGCGCGGCGCGATATACCTTCCTGAGCTCAAGCCGGGATTCGGCTATAGGAGGAAGCTGGAGAAAGCTGATCTGTCTGAAAAATTAAGGATTGCCAAGCGGAAGCTGCCTTTCAAGGCTGAGGTGGATGAAGTCAAGATGCGGCTGCTTACTTCTATGAAGATTGTGAAGAAAAATGCCGGGGAGATCAAGAGGAAAGGATTGATACCCGCCATCGTCGAGGAATACCCCACGCACGACGCGATGGAGATAGAGATAGAGTTCTTGTGATATCAGCCCTGAGGCCGGTACTTGAAGACTCTCTCCAAGTCCCTCTTCAACACCAGATAGAATGTCTTGCCGGACTCGAGAATAATATTTGGAAATGTTTTCGTGCTGGCATAGAATGTACCTTGGTAATCCATATCTGCTTCAGACCTTTTGAAATCGACAGCATCAATAATATAGGGAGTGTCCCCATCCCAGCCTCCAGCAGGATTAAGCGGATTGAATTGGTGGAACCCATCATCATCCAGCACATAGACCTCATCTCTCGCATGGTAGGCCTTGTTTGCCACAATCATATCGTGTTCAAGATTCAACACCAGCCTTATGTGGCCACTTCTCATCCCGTCATCCCGTAGGGCATGCAGCCTGGCAACTGCTTCCAGGCCGCCGTTGTTCCACAGGTCGTGAAGGTCCATGTCTGGCATTTCAGGAAGGGTATTCCTTAAGGATTAATAAATCATTCGGCCTTCTTCTTATAGTCGGCTATCGCAGCGCGCAGCGCCTGGTCACCCAGGACTGAGCAATGCACTTTCAATGGCGGCAGGCCGCCGAGGCGCTTGATTATGTCCTTGGGCCTTATCTTCTCAGCCTCTTCTAAGGTCATGCCGCCTTTCTCTGTGACCATCTCCGAAAGGACAGAAGTCGATGCGATGGCTGATGCGCAGCCGAAGGTCCGCCATAGGCACTTCTTTATGCGGCCGTCGTCTATATGTAGCCACATCTTCATCACGTCTCCGCAGGCAGGGCTGCCTACCTCTCCCATGGCATTCGGTCTCATTTCATCAATCAACTTGTCTTCGTTCGCCATGTTATGCGGATGCAGGAAATGCTCCTTCACAGTGTCTGAATAGAACCACTGCTGCCCTGTCTCTTTTTTCTTTATGTCAGCCATGCTTATCACCTAACACATGTTCCATCGTCATGTTTAGTGCGGATATCTTACGGAGCCTCTCGACGATACCGGGCATCTTGTCCAGCACCTGGTCGATGTCCTTCTTGGTCGTCTGCCGGCCGAGGGTCATCCTTATTGATGAATGCGATATCTCATGCGGCATGCCTATTGCGGTTATAACATGCGATGGCTCCAGCTTGCTGGATGAACATGCGCTGCCGGTCGAGGCGTAGATGCCTTCCTCGCCCATCATGAGCAGCAGTGATTCCCCTTCGATGTTGAGGAATGAAATGTTGACGTTGTTCGGCAGCCTCTTGGTCGGGTGGCCGTTCAGCCTGGTCTCTGGCAACTCCAACAGGCCGTCGATTAGCCGATCCCTGAGCTTTCCGATCCTCGCTGATTCCTTTTCTCCCATCTTTATTGCGAGCTCCAGGGCCTTTGCCATGCCGACTATGTTGGCGACGTTCTCAGTGCCTGCGCGCAAGCCGGATTCCTGGCCGCCGCCGAAGATGATTGGCTGTATGCCTGTGCCCTTGCGTCTGAATAAGACACCTACACCCTTGGGGCCGTAGATCTTCGAGGCGTTTATGGTCATCATGTCCACGCCGAGCTTCTTCACGTCTATTTCCAGATAGTTAGTCGCCTGGCAAGCATCTGTGTGGAAAGTGACTTTGTTCTTCCTGCATATATCGGTTATCGCAGGGATGTCCTGGATGACGCCAATCTCGTTGTTGGCGTAGATGACCGAGACCAGGATGGTCTTTGCTGTGATTGCATTCTCCAGCTGCTTCAGGTCAATGATTCCGTCGGTGTCCACATCGATATAGGTAATGTTGAAGCCTTCTTTCTCCAATTGCTTGAAGCAGTTCATGACAGCAGGGTGCTCTATCTTTGATGTTATGAGGTGATTGCCCCTCTCCTTGTTCTGCCTGGCGAAGCCCAATATAGCCAGGTTGTCGGATTCTGTGCCAGAGCCGGTGAAGATCAACTCTTCTGGCTGGCAATTCAGATGGTTGGCTATCTTTTTCCTCGATCCCTCTACTGCGTTCTTGGCTTCCATGCCCATGTAATGCATGGAGCTGGGGTTGCCGAAACGCTCCTTCAAGTATGGGAGCATCTCTTTCAATACATCAGGATCCATCCTGGTTGTTGCAGCATTATCGAGGTATATCATTGTCTCCTCCAGCAATGGCCTGTGCAGTGGGACTTCACATGCTGGTCTACCATGCGCATTATCGGCATTATGGTCTTCTCCTGCAGCGAGTAGACCCTGCATTTTCCCTCTTGCTTGACCTTGACGAAATGGCATTTGGCCAGCAGCCTGAGGCTGTGGCTGACGTTGGACTGCTCTTCCTTGATATCCTCGCATATGTCCTTCACACACTTTGGCGACTTGTACAGGGACTGGATTATCTTCAGCCTTGTGCGGTTAGCAATGACCTCGAAGAACTGGTCATATGAATGGCATTTCATATGAAGCAGAATTCATATGTAATATTTAAAGGTTTCTATTTCTCCATCCAGATGCCGAACTCCTTGCCCCTTACCTTCTCCTGCGTGTGGACAGGGTATGAGCCTGGCTCTGCCGTGATCTTCAGCTCGTCTGCGCCGACCTTGTCAGCCATGGGCTTGTTCCACTTCTCCAGCAGCTTGAGTAGCTTCTCCGGCGCCTGGATATGCAGCTTTATCCTGTCAGGCTTCTGCATGTCTTCCTTCTTCCGCAGGGCCTGGACGCGCCGCATCAGCTCTCGGGCGAAGCCCTCTGCCTCCAATTCAGGGGTGAGGCTTGTGACAAGATAGATATTACCGTTCTTGAACGGGACTGAGACAATGCCCGAAGGAAGGGTCTCCTGCACGATTATGTGTTCCTTGACGATATTGAATTCATCACCATCTATCTTGATGACGTGCTTGCCTTTCTCGTCGATGTGCTTCTTCACGGCCTCGACAGATTCTGTCATGAGCTTGGCAATGATCTTGGCTGAATCCTTACCGAAGTCAGGGCCGAGCTTGTCATAGTCCACCTTGAAGGTCTTCTTCGCCTTGCCGTAATGCTTGATCACATCCAGGTCCTTGATGTTACACTGCCGCCTGACTATGTCCTTCAGGTCTATGAGAGCTTGGGTGGCCTTCTCATCCTCTGTCTCAACTACAGCATCTTTGAGGGGCCATCTCAAGCCGAGGCCTGCCTTCTCCCTTGCAGAGAGGATGGACTGTATGACATGCTTCATGCTATCGACCTGGTGTTCGAGCTCAGGATTCAACTTCTTCTCATCGAAGCCCGGCCACTGCCTGAAGTGGACGCTCTCCTCTTTCAGGCTGAACTTGTCCTTGATGTCCTGGTAGATCCTCTCAGATATGAACGGAACGAACGGGGCAAGCATGGTTATCGTCGGGAGCAGGACCTCTGCCACAATGCTCATAACTGTCTCCCTGTCCTCTTTCTCTCGCGTGAACTGTATGTATGTCCGTGATAGCTCCAGCAGGAGCTGCTCGAGCATGAGCGGGACTTCATTTATCCTGTTATCGTCCATGGCCAGCGTGGCATGCTTTATGGTGGAATTCAGCTTAGACAGCATCCACTTCTCCTCAATTCCCATCTTGACCTTGCCTGTCTCGCCTTCCAGCAGGTAGTTGTGCAGGTTCCATAACACTGAGAGCGTGCGGTGTTTCACCCTGATATCGTCGAAGTTGTAGTTAAGGTCAAGGCCGGGCTGCGCACCACCGATGGTGTAGAAGCGGAGCGTATCAGCGCCCTGCTTGTCTATGACCTCATAAGGTGAGATTATGTTGCCCACGCTCTTGGACATCTTCCTGCCCTGGGCGTCATTGACGAAGCCGTGCATGTAGACTGATTTATAGCTCGGCCTGTTCATCGATACCATGGAAGCGACGAAGAGCAGGTTGAACCAGCCGCGTATCTGATCCTTGCCTTCTGATATGTGGTCAGGCGGATAGAGCTTCTCGAAATTCTTCTTGTCATGCGGATAGTCCAGACAGGTCCATGAAGTCGTTCCGGCGTCTATCCAGACGTCCAAGACGTCCGGGATGCGCTTCATCTCCCCGCCACAGCCGCATCTGAATGTGATATTGTCTATGTGAGGGATGTGGAGGTCTTCAGGTACGGATCCTGCCTTCTGTTTAAGCTCATCTGCCGAGCCGATGACCTCGAAGTTCTCGCACTGGGTGCACTGCCATATCGGCGCAGGGCAGCCCCAGTATCGCTGCCTGGTTATGCCGTTGTCCCTAAGGTTCTCGAGCCAGTCATCGAACCACTTGTGGCCGGCCCAGTCCGGCACCCACTTGATCTCCTTGTTTAGCTTCCTCATCTCCTCGGTGAGGTCCTCGACCTTGAAGAACCACTGCTCTGTCGTCCTGAAGATTACCGGCTTCTTGCAGCGCCAGCAGTGCGGGTATTCGTGCTCAACCTCTGTGGTGGCTATCAGTGAGTGTCTCCGTTCCAGCTCATCCCTTATCTTGTTGTCGTCCTTCTTGGCTGTGAAGCCCTTGAACCCTTCTGGGAAGACGCCGTTCTCATCAAGTATGTTGAAGGCTGGGATGCCGTTTCTCCTTCCCACTTCATAATCTTCCGGTCCGCAGCCCGGCGCCATATGGACGAGTCCTGTTCCAGAGCCTGTATCAACATATTCCTCGCTGAGCACTACAGTATGGGTCTTCGGAGCCTCCTGCTTTATTGATGCATAGTCGAAGAGGTCTGCGAGCGGGTGCTCGTACTCAAGGCCTTCGAGCTGCTGGCCTTTCAGCTCTTCTCGGGTCTCGAACTGCTTGTTGGCAACTCCTTGGATGAATATGCCTGCAAGGGCTTTTGCCATGATCCATACCTCGTTGTCCACCTTTGCCTTGATGTAGTCAATCTCAGGCCCGGCCATTATGCCCAGGTTGAAGGGTATGGTCCAAGGAGTCGTGGTCCAAACTATTAGGTACGCGTTGTCCTTGCCTTTGACCTTGAACTTCAGGAAGATGGAATCATCCTTGACATTCTTGTACTCGAGCTCGTGTTTTGCCAGGCTGGTCGCGCATTCCTGGCACCAGTGCATGACCTTCTTGCCCTTGTACAACCGTTTGTTCTCATGGGCTTTCTTGACCAGCCACCACTCGCCCTCCATGAACTCCTTTGATATGGACATGTATGCGTTCTCGAAGTCCATCCAGACACCTAATCTGGTGAAGTCCTTGTTCATGATCTTCATGTTATCAGTGCACCAGGTGCGGCATTCGTCCATGAACTTCTGCACGCCGAAACCCGGGATCTCGTCCTTATGCTTCAGGCCGAGCTTATCCTGGACCTTCAGCTCTGTAGGAAGGCCGTGCATGTCATAACCGGCCCTGTCCCATACGTCGAAACCGCGCATGCGCTTGTATCTCAGCAGGGCATCCTTGAGAGATTTGTTCCATGCCAGGCCGATGTGCATCTTCCCGCTGGTGTAAGGAGGTCCGTCCAGGAAATAATAGGGCTTATTGCCCTTGACCTTGTCCCTGGCCTTCTGGAATATCCCTCCATCTGACCAGAACTTCAATATTCCCTCTTCCACCTGCTGCGGGTCGTACTGCATAAGCACTGGCTAGAAGGGATTGGTTTTTAAAGGTTTTGGAGGGTAAGGCTTTTTTGTAACCTCATCCATGTTAAGTCACAAAAACTTATGTCAATATATATCGGTCACTTTCTATACCGGTCACTCTTAAGGTCTTGTCAAGCAGATGACATTAAAGGATTCCTGGAGTGTTGGAATCACCTCTATGCGGCCTTCAGGTGCTGCCCTCCTGCACAATTCCATCAACTCCTTATTTGTATAAGTACGATACTCATATGCCCTGATGGTCTTAAGAAATCGTATCCCTAATCGTCCAATGATCCTTTTAGCCGGCTTATCAGATCCCCTTACATATCTGAAGAAACTCTTCTCAGGATGGATAATGATTATCCGGCCATTATCGGCTAGTAGACCATAAAATGCGGCCAGGATCCTCTCAGACACATCTGGTTCAAAATACATTGATCTCTTGAATAAGACAATGTTAAGCTGTCCTCTCATCTTCAATATCTTTTCAGGGATACCTTCTCGCAGGTCTGCCAATATCTTAATGATCCTTGGATCGTTCGGCACTTGAGAAAGCATATTTTCTAGCATATCGACAGCAAAAACCATTTTTGCACGGTGATGGATGAATAATGAGCTCATATGCCCTGTTCCGCAACCACAATCAACCACGTTCGCATTAATCATCTGAGAGCCCAAATTGCCGATCAGAATAGTATCAATATTTGATAATATGCCTGAATCCATCCGATCATACCACAATGAAGTCAGTTTCCATCCGAGCTTTCCTTTCATATGCCCTGTTGAGAAAGGCCTATCCTTCCTTTTACTAAAAGTCTCATTGAAATAATCGCTTGATTTCCCGTATTTATTTTCGAGGGCCATCAACCTCTTAGACGGATACCTTGTCTTTCTAAGGAATTTCATCCTTTTTTCTATCTCCTCCGCTGCTTGTTTGAAATTATCAGGCCTGAAAAATATGTCCAGCGCAATTTTTTGAAGATTATCCAGCAAGGATTCCATGCTTTCATATATCCTTGATATCTCGCCCTTACTTATCGATTTGTCTGCTTCTTCCAACAATTTCGGGAAGCGCTTATGTATCGCTCCTCGACTGAAAAAATATGACTTCAACTCAAGCCATTCAGGTCTTGTCAGACCAAGCTGTTCGCTGAACATCCTAAGATTATCAGTGAATTTTCTTACGTCCTCATGCTGCAGGAAGTATTCATAAATCGGTAATCCAGTGATTGCCTCGCATTTTGCTCTTTCAACCATTAGGCCATGTCCCCTTATACGAATAAAATGTTGTCCTTCGGATCTTCAAGCCTTTCAGCATCTTCTTTTTGATTGTCTGAGGGAGATCAGATGCCTGGATAAGCCCTTTAGCGAACGTCAGGATCTCTGACCTGAATCTTTTTGACCTGTTCGGATAGCTGAAATATGTCCAGTTGATTAGCCTTCTCATGATCTCCTTGGGAAGGAAATTTTCATCCACATAAGTGCGTAAACTTATCGGGTATATCAGGGAAAAAAGCCTCCCTTTTTGACATGCCCACCAGAAACTCATTACAGGCTCGAATCTTGCCCCTTTCTTCAATATCAATGGAGTATGGAAATCGAGATAATAGTACATCTCTTGGTAATACACATAATTTGATATCCTTACATCCGTAGATACCCTTATCTCACTGGACAGGTTGTATTTGATCAACAAGAAATAAAATTCCATGAGGCCTTGGTATATCTTCAGGCATTGGTCATCATCGATCGTCTTCAAAAGGTTATCCAAGAGAAATCTCTCGTCTACGCGTTCTTGGATCATGTATACCTTGAAAACCTTGCGTGATGGATCGCCAGGTTTGGGGAGATGAGGATGCACCTTTATTTCATATTCCAGGAGCTTGAATCTTGGGCTGATACTCTGGAATCTTTTTTGAAATTCTTTCATCCAATAAACATAATCCAAGACAAGTTTGACATTTTTTGTCTTGAATACCATCTTCACTACCTTGTTGGCCAGAAAATGAGCAGGGTGTGCCTTTGCCGTGACTTCATAACCCTTCCCGATGACTTCAGTTCTATTCTCTCCTAAAGTCAACAAAACTCCAGAGATCGCTCGTTTTCTTTGGTTGATTCTGCTGATACCAATATCATCTGGGGCTGAATCTGACCTTCCCTCGTAAAACTCCGATAATCTCTCCAATTCTAAAGCGAGTTCCTGCGCATCCTTGATGTCTTCAGGCAACTCATATGCTTCAAAGCATCTTACAGCCATATCCATAGCTTCAGATAACTTCTTAACCTTGAAAATCCTATGTTTATCGAAATATCTCGGTCCTATCTCCTCATCCAATTCTTGTTTGTCGAGCAATATCTTAATTTCGAGGGGGTTCATTTATACCATGGAAATTAGATCATGCGTTTAAATAATTTGTTGATAATCGGCAATAAAAGTGTAAACTCTTTTGTTTGATAATGGTTTTGGGTGGGAATCAAGAATGAAATAATTTTTCTTTAATCAGATGCAGGTCCGACCTTATTGCCTTCGTTTCACTCTTGATGCCTGCCATCTGGCCTTTCATACCCGAAATCTGACCATTGATATCTGAAATCTGGCCATTTATACTTGATATATTACCATTTACCATACTTGCATTCTCTTTTAGTCCATCGATTATACCCTTCGTTCCGCTGATGATCCCTTTCATTCCTCCGATTTCCCTATCTAATCTGTATACCTTGCTTTTTAATGGAGCGAGATAATAAAGCCAAAGGACGAATACTGCGAATATGATGGATCCAAACCATTCAAATTCCATAGGGATCTGCATCCCAGCAACTGTCACAGGATCATTGGTTAAGATAGCCATTATCAATAGAGGGATTGCGATGACAATGACGAAAAAATCTCCCTTATCATTTATGAATGATCTGATTTTTTTCTTGTTGAATAAATATGATATTATGTACAATAATATAGCGATACCAAACAACAACCACAGCGCGAGCAAATATTGCATACAAAAATTCTTATTTTGATTATTTATAAAGTTTACCGTCGAAATTCCGGAAATTTTCCGGACCAAACGAAATATTATCACACTATACTCCAATGATTTCCGCCATGACCTTATATGCTTCTCTCAAATCACTGTTGTATTTATCAACATGATTCTGCCAATTGTCAGGTTTCTTGGGTTGATTCCCTTCAAGAACTGTCTGGACAAAGGGCGTGTGAAAATTACCGCAACAGACCGCAATCATTCCTTCCTGCTTGTGCTTGAACTCCAATAAATCCTGTGTCCAGAATTCGTAATGCCTTACTTCACCCATATACTTCTCAAATTCACCCCCCAAATCAAATAACAATTCCAAATCTAAATCATGTTCTGTCCAGTGCGCCATAATTTTCCAGAAATTCTTAATGGCAACTGCTTCGTCAATGAATCGGAATCTCTTTTCCTTGTATTCAGCAATTATCAAAGGGACTCCTTGTAATAGGAACCTCTCATTGTCCCATCCAAGCCGATCGTACATCACAAAGGGAGTCATAGCCTCTGCAAGCCTTTCAGGGACGAGGTAAAGTAATAATTTTTGGCCGATATCCACTTCATCGGATTCTGGAAGATAGGAGAAAGGCATATTGCCCACAATTGCTTTGGTGAGTACTGCAGCCGACATTGGGTGGCACAGACTCAGGACTTCATCATCTCCCTCCATCTTCAATGCAACTGTCCCTTCTAAAGAACTTATCAACTCAAGCACAGATTCTTGCGGGATTTCCTTGCCATGATTGCCCGAGCCCACTATAACATATTTGTTATCCTCATCCCTAACAATACTCGGTTCATTAACCATTTTAAAGTGGGAAACGACAATGATTATTAAAAATTTCCATTTTGGACTAAAAGACAAATTATTTATTATCAAGGATTATCCTTTCCATAATGAACATTTCTAGGCTGTCGCGGGACTCGCATCCTATTTTGACCAAGACCAAGGCTGTGATGAAGGTCAAGAAGCTCCTTCCAGGGGAGAGGTTCCAGAGCTCTTCTCCGACGCCGTTCATCGGACACTCGGGCTATCCGTATGTGAATGTCGGGCTTCTTGCCCCGCCTGTGATGGTTGATAATGTCTGGGAATACGATGCGCCCCTGCACTGGTCTGCCCAGGACTATCAGATACCCAAGATAGTTGAGTTCAGGTCCTCGCTCATCAATTCCAGGACCAAGGCCAGCGTGAAGAGCCGAGACAGGATGCTGGAGATAAGCCAGGAAGTAGGGCTTTCGTCAATACCGGTGGACATCGACGTCACGCTGAAGAAGAAGCCAGAGTTCCTGGCTGCCTTCGACAACATCGCCATGCCCCTCGGCCCGTATGCCGAGCTGAAGAAGGTCGAGCTGAGCTCCACTCCCAAGATACCCCACAAGGTGGATAAGGTGTCCAATGATGAGCTGAAGGCTGTTGAAGGGATCACCTACCTGTATGATTCCGGGTTTGACGAGCATTACCTCACCAAGGTGCTGAGCGTGGGCGCGCTTGGCCTGGACAAGAGCAAGCGGATGGTTCCGACGAAGTGGTCTATCACGGCCACCGATGACATGCTCGGCAAGCATATCCATAAGGAGTTGCTGGATCTTCCTGAAGTGGACAACCTTGCTTTCTATGGGAGCTATCTGGGGAATTATTATCTGGTTCTGTTCTTCCCTGGCCTGTGGAGCTATGAGCTCTTCGAGATGTACACCCCCCGGACGAAGTGGAATAAAAGCCCGAAACTGCATTATATGACAGACCATGAGGACATGAACGGCAGGAAGGACTATGCTGAGAGCACTGCCGGTGGGTATTACGCTGCCCGCTTGGGCATCATGGAGAAGCTGAAATCGATGAAGAGGCAAGGTCGGGTGCTGGCATTGCGCTTCATCACAGAGGAATATACCAATCCCCTTGGCGTGTGGGTTGTTCGAGAGGCTGTCCGGAAGGCCATGAAGGCGAAGCCGATACAGTTCTCGGGCAAGGAGCTTGCGATCAGGTATGCAAAATCATTCGCCAGCAAGAAGTTCGGACAGGACATAACAGAGATACTCCAGAGGAGCATATTATTGACGAAGGGCGAGCAGAAGGGGTTGGTGGCGTTTAAATAGATGATGGTAAAGAATCATCGGATATTCTTCAGCCTTTCCTTGAGTTCGTCGATGAATGTCTGTGTGTAGACCTCGAATTTCAACTTATATTCTTTCCATGTGGCTTCAGTCACGGGCCTGCCTTCATAATGGACTCCATTCCTTAACAATCTCATGGTCTCGATTGTCCTCCAGTCGACATCCCATTCTTTGTGCTTTGTACAGATATAAGCATAGAGGCATTTGTGATTGTCAGAGATTATCTTTTCAAATAGCAATATACCTGCAACTAACTGCCTGATAATCTCATAATGATTGCTCCACAGCAAGCCAAAATTATTTTTCTTGTCAAGAACCACCGGTCACAGACCGGTGGCATGAAGTACCTGCAGCTTCACAATTGATGTGGTTCTTGACACTCAGAATTCCACGACCGGTGATTCTTGAGCACACAGAATCCCACTTTGACCACCCATCATAGATGAGTGGAATTCTGTTGTTTCAAAAAGGGCTGTTGCGTCTTTTAATTAATCTATGTCGAGCTCTGCATTTTCAAGAAGTGTTTTTGCTTTTTCCGAATCGACCTCGTTTGCCTTTTTTATTGAGCCTGTATCAACGCATTTGTCATATGCTATTTTAAGATCTTCTATTTTCATGCTGCCACCTCCGCTATATCGTGGATATTTCCTTTAACAAAAAAACCTTTAACTACATTCTTCATCAAACCTGAATGTATGCTTCTGATCTTCTCTAATGTTGGATAGCTATGCACTGATATGTCTCTGCTTTTTCCTTGAACGCCCAGGCCTTCCCATATAGTTCCAAACCTAAACCCTTCTGGATCACCAAAGATAAAAACATCAACATCGCTTTTAGTGTGCCAGTCTGAACGAGCAAAGCTTCCAAAAATAACAATTGTTCTTGCCTTTTTTAAGCTTAGCAATTCGTAAAGCAATCCTGACTCATGCAATTTATTCAATGCAAATAATCTCTTCTCGATATGATACTGCTCATTGTCCCAGTTTGCCATGTAATAAGGCATTTTTCCTATAGGCTTTTTTCTTATAATGAGCTTATCAGAGCAATATTTCTTGAGCCATTTGTTTGCCACAACATCACTCACTTTTGCAGTTTTCACAATATCATGAAAATGCCAGTGCTTAGTAGCTTCATTAAAAAAGAGCTCTAATACTCGTTCTTCCTTTGATGGATATGCCATTTTACTATGCGTAAGACTTAGTATTATTTAAATCTTTTGGTATCATGGCTGCTGTTTTAGAAGGGCTCATTGCCTTCCGAGCTCCTGTATGAGCGGATTGAGATAAGCGTCAAGCCTGGGGTCATGGAAGAATTCCCTGGCCATCACCAAGGCGTCTGATGCGTTCAGCTCGTTGAAGGCCTTGAAATGCGTGAACTTGGACTTCTGCGGCTTGCCGTCCTTTATTATCTCCTTGAGGTCAGCCCTCCTGGCACCGTCAAGCTTTTCCTGGTAGGCATCCTGCTCGAACTTGAAGTAATGCGCATCAACATGATGGCAGGAAGCTAGGCTCTCGTCGAATATGGCATGGAAATAGGTCTCACCCATCCTCTCGCCAGTGGGATCATCCAGCCTGGTTATCTCGAGCCATATCTCATCGCCGTAGGAAGACCATCTGACATTATACTGGCAAGCCATGTCCTGCAGCGCCTGGCCGTTCCTGGCGTGCTCGTCATCGAAGATGGCGATGTCATGCCGTTCTGGGGAGTCGACGATATCACTTAGGGTGGGGGTCTGGATAGGGGAATAGTTATTGTCGAAGAACAAAACATCATTGTCCATGAACATCGCCATGGGATAAGGGTCCACGACTTCCTGCTGGACCTGGATGTACATGGTGTCAGGGTATTGCTTGGATAATGTTTCTAGTAAAGTCATGAAACCAGGCCTGCGCATGGTGTAGGAAAAATTAGATTCTCCCTCGATGGTTATCATCGTGCCTGCCCCGGGCTTGAACTCTGCGATGGATGTGGAATCCAGGTAGAGCGGCTCGCACTCAACTGTCACGCTCATGTCCACTGAACCATAGCCATCCGGGAGCCCGATGTCTTCCATCTTGACAAGGGTGCTGATACCTTCTTCGCGGGTGTCTGGCATGGTGGTTGATAAGATTATGATGTTTATAAATATTTGGGGGGCCTTCAACCGAAAAAGTTCCTGACTGAAATGCACCCACCGGGAGCATTAAGATTAAGTATCCTTGCGGGAGAAGGGTAAAAATCAGATATGTAAGTGCCTTCCGGATTCCTCTCCCGGCCGATGGGCTTGACCAATCCTTCACCCCCGAACCTTATGCCAAGGTCGTCTGTAACGATCAAGTTTTGAGTTGATTTCATGGTCACTATACGACCCTTATGACCTATCATGCCTGATACGTTGGCATTGTCTGTCAATACGCACAACTCCAGGTCCACTTGTTGCGGGAGGACCAATGTGCCCTTGAAATCCCTCACTTTGATTGATGAACCTACATGTTCCGGCTTCGCACCCTCACCATCGAACATCATTGTGTAGCCTCCGGTCAGCTTGAATTCCAGGTCGTTACCTGCAGAGTATACATCGATTACCATATCATCAAAAGTCGGATAGATGCCTAGCACACGTGAAGAAACACGTTGGGCTTGCCTAAGCACTTCATCAGTAAATAATGGGCGATTAAACATATCCTGATAATGATTGGCCTTACGCCCGTGCTCGAAAATCCCTGTGTGCATCTCTCGTGCTTGCCTCATTGCTTCCTGCATCACTGATATTATATCCATATTGGGAACGTGGAAACCGACAAAGAAATCGACCGGTTGGAAGTCATACTGACACCTCTTGGCCTGGTCTCCCAGGACTGCATAAGCCTCTGCAGCCTCCTTGAACCTCTGTTCTGCTTGAGGATTGCCTGGATTCCTGTCAGGATGGTTCTCTAGCGCAATCTGCCTATAGGCCTTCTTTATCTGCTCCTCGTTTGCGTTCCTGGGGACGCCCAATACCTGATATAGATCCCTTATCATGATTGAGCAGGAGGAAGCATCCCATTTATAAACCTTTTTATTATTACCACTTAAAAGTAACTAAATAACCGAAAGATTTAAATATCAGTGAATATCCCGAATACAAAATGGATGAAGACATGGGAGAAGAACGTTTTCGAAAGCTATTAGAGGATTTGAAGAGGATTGGGTTGAGCGCAAGCGAAGCTAGATTACTTTTCAAAGACTGTGCGTTTCCGGCCGCCCTGATTGCATATCAATCCCT
>Ga0180007_10001832_pt1 | contig 26917 bp, 36 predicted proteins | sample MM_PC_MetaG_FD_121122 | JGI IMG/M metagenome (GOLD analysis project Ga0180007, IMG submission 121122) | Groundwater microbial communities from the Aspo Hard Rock Laboratory (HRL) deep subsurface site, Sweden - MM_PC_MetaG | ecosystem: Environmental > Aquatic > Deep subsurface > Groundwater... | reverse complement strand
TTGACTATCCAGCAAAAAAAGTGTTACACTTGACGTTATTATCATATAATCTCGGGATCAATTCGCACTTGTGACTTACGCTTCCTTTGGTCGCGTAAGTCATGTGCTCATTGTCAGGACCAGTTATAAAAAAAGGCAGGGGTTGTTCCCCTACCTTTTTTTATAACTGGTGAGGCAGGACGGACTCGAACTAGAACCTTGTGCTACAGAATAACATCTATCTCTGTTATTTAACAAATCTATGGCCCTATAAGCTTCTTTTACATAATAAGTTAGATTGATTCTATGCCTGGATCAGAGATATGTTTTATATTTTTAAAAGCGCTGTCAGGAGGGTCTCGAACTGTTTATTTTTACCTTTATGAAGAAAAATTCTTGATCTTTTCTTCATAAATTCCATTCGGGAAGAGTTCATTAAGGCGTTTATAAAGCGGCAGGGCTTCGCTTCCCTGTCCCAGATTTTCGTAACTCATGGCAAGCAAGGATAGGACAGACCTTTCCTGAAATTTGTCATGTGGGGATTCTTGAATTAAGATCTGGGCTTTGGACAAATATTGTACGGCTGCTTCATGGTTCTTAACATGTTGAAAGTAGATACGCCCTAATTCCGCATTGATCTCCCAGGAATCAGGATTTTTTCTCAGACCTTCTCGCAAAAAAGTTATTGCCTGATCAACTTTCCCCAGCCTGTCGCATAGATAATATCCTGTAAGTACGTATGCCTGTACATTTCTAGAATCAATTTCTGCCGCATAATACAGCCACGGTATGATCTCTTTCATTTGATCGCCATGTAAGTGCACATGTTCAGTTACATCCATTTGCCGGGATACGCGAAACAATATGTTAAATGGGCTTGCCTCAGGAAGAACGTGATCCTCCGGATGTTCGCAAGCCTTATGATCTCTCTCAGCAATTGCAAATCCTTCTTCATGTTCATCAGAAAAATGTCCAACTCCACCATGAAAATACCGATCTGCTTGAAGAATTGATAAACCGGAAACTATAGACTTGCCTTCACCTAAAAAACGCATAAAGATCGGCGCATCAGACACCGATTGACCGGCAGCATAGGCCTGGTTATACACGTCTATCCTTACCGCTATCAGGCTCGCTATGGTCAAACACACAAGAATCACCAAGATATGCTTGTTCTTCAAAATCTTTTCCTTTTAAAAATACATCCCGCAAAATATAACAAGGCAAAGCAGTAAATAAACGTATAACCCACTAAGGAAAGAACCACCCATGCCGGAAGGGGATCCCACGCATGTGTGATCCTTACTCTCATATCAAAAAACTCAAGGTGTGGCAGTAAATAATACAGAACTCCATACAGGGCTGTTATAATTCCTTTGGAAGAAATAACCATCCTCCCCAGGAAATCAGAAAAACCTCCGACAGCAATATAGATCAAGAAAGTTAACGTAATATTTGCTGATGTTGTCATGAAATTCGAGAAAAACATTACAAGAGCTGAAACCATACAAAGAAATAAAATACCGAAAATAAATCCCTGCCCAAGCAAAATTAAACTCTTCCCTTCGCCTCCCGCCATATAGAATCCCGCAAAAATAACGTAAAAAATGGTAAAAGCAATAATCGAGACCATCGCGCCCCCGCAAAACTTACCGAGAATCACTGTGTGACGACTCAAGGGTTTTGCCAGGAGTGGATATATGGTCCTGGCTTCGATTTCGGAAGGAAGTTGTCTCGCCGTAAAAGTCACCGCTATAATAAAAGAAAAGAGCATAAGCAGCGAATATCCGAAATCCCTGATGTAACGTGATACACCCTCTATTTGAAAGAAATTCTGATAAGACAAAAAGCCGAGCAGAACAAGCATGAATATTACAAGAACATAAAAATCCTTCTTGCGGATAAGTTCTTTTAGCATACTACATGCAATAGCCCAAACAGCCTTCATATCCTCTCTCCTATCATGTTTAAAAAGTAACTCTCCAGGGATTGCCCCTCCGCTTTACCACCAAGAAGATCCTTAGCCGAGCCAACTGCCAAAAGACGCCCTTTATTCAAAATAGCTATCCTGTCGCTGACGAGCTCTACTTCTGAAAGCTCATGCGAAGAAAAGAAAATAGTCTTCCCTGTTGCTTTTAGATCCTGGATCACTTCGCGCATTTTTTTACGCGCAACAGGATCCAGCCCACTCGTAGGTTCGTCTAAGATCAATAAATCCGGGTCATTTATAAGTGCTTGAGCAAAACTAACCTTTTGCATCATACCTTTAGAAAATGTCCGCATAAGCCTGTTAGAGACCTCTCCAAGACCTACCAACTTAAGAAGCTTGTTAATCCTTTCATGTAACAGCTTCTTCTCTATTCCAAAAATATTCCCATACATCGTTAAGAGTTCTACCGGCGTAAGGTACCTGTAATAATCCGCTATTTCCGGCATATATCCTATTGTTCGCCGTGTCTCTGTATTTGACGGAGCTCTTCCGAATAAGGCAAGCTCTCCTTTTTCAGGAATTAGTATTCCCAGTAAGAGCTTTATGGTGGTAGTCTTCCCGGCACCATTAGGGCCTATAAACCCGAAGATCTCACCATTATTCACGGAAAGATCCACCCCCTTAAGAGCCTCCACCTTGTTCTTGCCGGTTTCATATGTGTAGTACAGGTTTTTTGCAATAATGGCTTGCTGCTGCATAATATGTTTGTCCTTTTTCTTAATGGTACCAAATCCTCATAAAAGCTTCAAGATAAGATTGACTTTTTGGTTTTGAACACATTTCCTGTTGTAACTTCACTCTTTTATGCTCCCTTTCTTATCAAACCAGTACTCATAATTATTGAGGCCTTTTACTTTCGGCTCAAGAACCTTTGTATTTCTCCCTAAAATATATCCTGAACCGTACCAATTCCGCATCCAGTACAATGTTTCTTTGCCCAAATAATATGTAATGTGAAGCCAAAGTGGAGGAGATATTTTTCTCACTTCATATGTAACATAATCATGATTCACCATAACCCTTACATAATGAAGATATCCGCCATCAGCTTCCGGGATCTCTATAAGCATCCCTCCTCCACCTGTAACAATATTTTCAACGCCATCAAACTCTTCCCTTTTGAACATGTGCTTATGTCCGGTGAAAACGATGTCTACTCCATACTTTGCGCACATCTTCCTGAACTTATATGCCCATGGAGCATTATCTATATTGTACCATTCCTGCTGACAGGGATCAAACGGGGGTTTATGCATAGCAATAAAAATATGGGCATATTCCTGCCCCTTCTTCAATTCTTCTTCCAGCCATTTAAAATCAGGAGTTCCACCTTCATTGTCTACAATAATGAAATACGAGTTTCTATTCGAAAAGGCGAACTGCAAATCTCCGCAATATTCCCTGAAGAGCTCCCTGTCATCATGATTTCCAATTGCCGCGATAACCGGATATTTTATGAGCTTCTGCATTTTCTTCCATGCCTTAAAATCCCAGTTTGACCCATCGAGAGTAACATCTCCTACGTTTAAAACAAAATCTATGGGGACTTTTCGAAATCTGTCCTCACGATTCATGTTCCATATCAGCTTGAGCGTAGATGCGTCATTCGTAAAAAGTCCGTTATGATTGTCCCCGAAAACAATAAATGAAAAATACGCGCCTTTGTTGTTCTCCAGCTTTTCAACATTTGTCTGATTATTGTTACTCTTTGGTGCTGGCTTCATGAACCAAAAAGGTATCAGCGGTAGAAATGAATAACTCACTACAAGAATAACTAAAAGTGTTATTGTTTTTTTCAGATTAAATTTTTTATTAGTCATGTACTCTCCTGTTTTGCAGCACTAATAACAACAAACCCACCCTTACCGAAACCTTTTTGTGGTTTCTCGACAGCGTTTAATTTGTCGGGATGATCAAAGATGGTCTGATAGTATGAAAAATCACTGAACCCTGATGATCTAAGCATCTGTACGATTTCTTCAATAGTGAAAAAATGGGCATAGTTATAAAACGCACTCCTCTTTTTCTGGTAAAACTTGCCCAGGGAACTTTCTTTATCTATTACGCCTATGATGATCTTTCCGGCTGGTTTTAATACCCTCGCTGATTCGGTTATGACTTTTTCAGGATCTTGAACAAAACACAATGTAACAATTATCGCAACATAGTCAAAAGTAGAATCCTTAAATGAAAGTTTTTCTCCCACTCCTAACCTGGCATCGACCCCTCTTTTTCTGGCGAATTCAACCATTTTTTTTGACGTATCAATTCCCACATCAATGCCTAAAGGACCAGCAAATCTCCCGGAACCCACGCCAATCTCAAGCCCATGCCCTTTCTCAGGGATAACCGTTCTTACTGCGTCCAGTTCTGATAAATATGCAAATTTATTCTTATCATACCACTCATCATATTTCCTATGATATTTATCAAAAATATTATTCATCTTCTTCGCTTATTTATAAGCTATCGCTTTTGTCGGACATTGCTCAATACACTTTCCGCATGACCAACAGTCTGGTAAAAAATATTTTCTTCTTTTATTCAATATGCCCTTCATTGCCTCTGTGGGGCACACCTCAACACATTGCTGACATTGAGTACATTTGTCAGGATCAATTGTTATTTTATTTACTGCAAAATTTTCCAGAACCCAGCTATACAAGCCAAGCGGGCAGATAAACTGACAAAAGGGACGAAACACAAAAAAACTAGCAGCAATAAAAAGAGGTAAGCTCAACAATGTAATCTTCGCAATGTCATGAAAATTGAATATTTTAAAAAAATTCACATGGTGATAGACTACATAATTTTTAATACCATGGATGACACCTAAACCAAACCCAAAAAGAAGCATGACAAATGCTCCGAAGATAAACACTCGAATGCTTATGCTCAACGCAAACGGCACTTTCCATGAATATTTTCTTTTGAAAACAGGAATATTAAATAAACTTTCCTGCAAAGCCCCTAAATGACACCCCCAGCTGCAGAACAACTTAGCGCCAAGTAATGAAAATAATGTAAATATTAACAAACTTATCAAAACGCCTACAGTACCGCCTTCCATGTTATTTAATAACTTGAAGGTTTTTACGACCGACTCCATCGGGTTTGGCGTTGCCCCGAGAAATACTCCGAATACAGCAACAACAAACAACAAAAGTATTGTTCGTATCTTCCTGATATTATCACGCTTAAGTACAACAAGAAGGATAAATCCAAGCATGATAACCCATAAAACATATTTCAGGATGTCCCTCACAGGGGTTTCTTCTTCGTTTATATGCGCGAGGGCCTCTTCTATTGCTTCTTTATGAATGCCCAAGTTTTTAATCGGTTTGTTCCGCGGCATCTCCCAAACAGAACGGTTCTCATGTCCCAGGATATGCAATATCTCTTTAAGCGGAACATTGTTTTCTTTTGCGATCTGTTTTAAAGTCATCTCCGGCGAAACAATGTTCATTCCCTGCAACTCTCGAGAATCCCGCAACAAAAACATACTCGCGATAAATATGCTTAGTGCAATGCTTGATAGGATCAGTATATTCTTTCTCACAATTTGCCCCTCAACCTTTTTGCGGTTCTTTATATATTCAAATCTCCCCACCATCCATCATAAAACCTTTTTATGTGATCCTTCATTTGCTTCTCTTTCGGAGTCTCGACATCTTCCGCCTTTTCAAACGGGAATTTATAGTTCAAACAATACTCTATCAAAACTTCATTGGCATTATTGATCTGTTTGAACTTTTCCTCACATTTTTTCTTATCTTTTTCTTTACACTTATCGGGATGATACTCCCGGGACAATTTTCGATAGGCTGCTTTTATCTCTGGGATAGTGGCATTTTCGCCGAGCTCCAATGTTTTTCTTGCTTCGTCTATTTGTTTATAGTCAGTCATTTAAATTCCCACCTTTATTTCAGGTATGACTTCAATCGTAGACTTTATCGAATTCGAAATAAAACAATTATTTTCGGCGATCGTCATAAGTTCCTTTACTTTACCGACTTGATCTTCTGACATTACTAAAATTGTGGGTTTAATCTTAATATTTGAAAACATAAATTGATCATCTATTCTTTCCAAAACACCCTCTGTTTCACTTTCATATGCCTTAAACTCAATCTTTTTTCTTTCGGCATAATGTAAGAATGTAGTCATGATGCAGGAATCGACCGCGGAAAGCAAAAGTTCCTCAGGACTCCAATATCCCTCTTCACCGTTAAACTCAGGCGGTGTAGCTACGCCAATATTAAGTTTGCCGGGAGATGAAACGGACCCTCTTTTAAAACCGCTCCATCTTAATTCTGTTCTGAAAACATATTTTTTGGACATAACTACACCTCCTGTCCTTTTATTCGTCAAAGATGTGGACTAACCATATTCATAATCTCTTCCTTTGGGAGCGCTCCCACAACCTTATCTACTAATTTTCCTTCCTTAAAAAGCGCCAAAGTAGGTATGCTCATGACACCATATCCTGATGCTGTTTTCTGCCCTTCATCAACATTAAGTTTACATACTTTCAACTTGCCTGAATTTTCTGAAGATATCTCATCTATCACCGGAGTGATCATTTTACATGGCATGCACCACTCCGCCCAGAAATCCACCAAAACCGGAACATCGGATTTTAGTACCTCTTCTTCAAAATTTTTATCGTTTACATTAATCTCCATTTCTCTCTCCTCCTAATTGTTTGCCTTTCGATAATCTGTGAAATCATAGACTGCGTTCAATCAATATCCGTTGCGGACAGGCTTTCATAAAATTTGAGGTAATTATCTTTCTCCTTGGTTTTACGCAGTGCCATTGCCTCGCGCGGATGTTCATTAAACATTCCCGTAATAGCATAAGGGAGAAGATATCCCCATTCTATCTTTTCCCTTAAAGGCAGTAATTCCTTTGGAATAACATCCAGAATAGGGCGGATATCATACTTAGGATTCTTAAGAAATCCTATCAAAAGTTCAAGCGGGCAATTGCCCGCGGCTCTTCCTATTCCATAAACGGTACCGTCAACAAAATTTGCCCCATCTATGATAGCCTGTATAGTGTTCGCATATCCCAGCTGTTGATTATTATGCGCGTGCATCCCTATCTCTTTTGTCTTAAGGATCTTTTTGTATTTTTCCATTAAACAGGTAACGCTCTCAGAATAAAGGGCACCGAAACTATCCACTATAAATACCGTGTGTGCTTTACACTCTTTTTCTATCTGATCCAAAGCTTCGTCCAACTCATTATCAAGTGACTTTGAGATCGCCATAATATTAACTGTACTCTCATACCCCTTATTCGCGGCTTCGTTCGCAAGATCTATCGCTTTATCCATATCTTTCACATATGTCGCTACTCTTATCATATCAATAACACTATCCTCACATGGCAGAATATCGTCCTTTTCTATCCTTCCGATATCAACCATAACCGAAAGCTTGGTGTTTGATTCTATGCCATCTATTGCTTTCTTCACCTCATCTTCCTCACAAAATTTCCATTTACCAAACTCTTTAGGAGAGAGTATGCTTTTTGAAGCTTTATATCCGATCTCCATATAGTCCACCCCGGCAGCTGAAACAGCTCTATACACTTCACGCACAAAACTATCTTCGAAATAATGATTATTTATAAGACCTCCATCCCTAACCGTACAATCCAAAACCTTTATTTTCTCCCTATACATTTTCTGTCTCCTTCATTTATCACTTCTTCATTTTTTTATAGGCTCGGCAAAAAGAACAGTTTTTGCCAAGCTCATCCATTATCCCGGTAAATTTGAAACCGGGAAATACTCGAGCAAAAATACATAACGGGCATATTTGACAAATAAACGCGAGTATTTTTGTGACCATTCTTTTATTCCTTCACCCTTTTTATTTTAAGTGTTATAACGCAGTATAATATCCCCCATATCACACCCTACTTCTTTAGCGATAACTGGACATTTAGCCATAAAAAGATAAACGACAGAACGACCGGGGTCGGATAATGCCTCAAAATTTCCCTGACCCTTACTGATAACCATATCCGCTTGTTTATAGATACTAAGGAACTCTTTGCTGCATATTGCCAGGATAGTCCCTGGAGCATCTGATCCGGATGAAATGATCTCTGCGCTGTGATCTATCCCACTTACTATGGCATCTTCAAGCAGCGCATCGTTTATTGTAGGTTTTTCTTTTACCGCATAGTATATTTTCTTGTTCTTATCAACTCGCTTAATTTCTTCTATTAAAATACGGTCAAAGACAGTTTCACCGGCATTATCTCCCAAATAAACTATTGATGCCGACTTATCCAATTCATCTTTAAATTTTTCATACTCAAACAGGTCGGGCTTTTCCCTTTTGATGACTTCATTTTCATTCCGAAGAATTTTGTTTATCTCTTCCTCCACATCAAGTGTGTTCTTCACTCCGTAATCGATCACATTCCCGGCTATAGCCACTTCTATAGATTTTAAAAGCCTGTCGGGGCTTTTATCCACTTTTTCCTTAAGCTTCCGGTAAAACCCGAGCGCTAGACTATTACTTTTCTCTTTTATTTCCTTGTAAGGATCATCTACCCCTGTGTGTTTTCTTAGAATGCCGTGAATTATCCTGGCCATTTCCGGAGGTGAAGATTCAAGTGAAAAACCCGGAATAGATAAAGCAACATCATCTAGGATCTTTTTCCTAACACCATCACTAACCCCCGTCAATCTGCCTACCTCCAAAGCCTGCCTAAAAAAACAGGGTATACACTCAAGATATGTTTTCACGCTACCTCTTTCTTCGCTACCAAAACCCAGTGACACCCATCTTCGTATTCTTTAACTTCGTAACCATGTTCAATTAGCCATTTTTTTGCCCCCACCCGACCACTTGAAGAACTTGCATGTTCATGCCCTTCTTTGCGATGGACCTTATTAACAACAGACATCCCCTTCCGGTTAAAATCAGATAAAACAATTTTGCCATTAGCGATCAAAACTCTGTCGATCTCTTCAAACGCCTTATTCAAATCCTCGATATGATGCAAGGCTTCTACCATAAAAACAGCCCCAAAGCTTTGCTCCTCAAAATCAATAGAGTAAGTATCCATTTTATATAACTGAACTTTTGATAATAAGTTCTTGTAATCTAAATTAAGAGCCGCTATTTTCAACATTTCGTCATCTATATCCAAAGTAACTACGTTGTGTCCGGCTTCGCCCAAAAAGAGACACGTCAATCCCCTGCCTGTTCCTATATCCAGAACCTTGCTTTTAGGTAAAGAAACTTTATCAAAAATATATTTTCTGCTTGCCAAAAAATCCAAACCTGCATCTTTGTATACTTCAAGACGTTCCTTAAAAATTTCATGGTTGTTATTTATTTCAGCACTAGTAAATTTCTGCACATATCTCATGTTTCCTCCTTCCCTTTACACCTCTATCTGTATTCCAGCCGATATTTGAATGAAATCCTTTCCAAGGATATCTTTAAATATTCTTACCCCGTCCGTTCCGCTACAGTGGGCAGGACCCGCTTTTTGAACACCTATATCTCTTAATTTATTGCAAACAGCCACAATCTCATCGTCAGGCAAATCCTTCAAATGAAATCCCCCTAAAACGCAATATATCTTCTCTTGAGAAAACAAGTTCTTAACATGTTTAACTATTTTAATTATTCCCGGATGTGCGCACCCCGTTATTATCGTAATACCGTTAAATGTTTTTACCACCAGTGCTTGTTCTTCAATTTTATTACCTTTGTAAATTCCTGTGAAAGCTCCGGTCGTATAGATATTTCCTCTAATAGTGGAAAAATACTTTTCTTCCACCAGCCTGGCATTATGCCGATTCATAATGGCCTTAAATTCCGCACTGAACCCTCGACAACCGTACACTATTAGATCTTTCCCTCTTTTCAATAAAACTTCCAGCCCTCCGGCATGATCCCAATGATCATGAGAAATAACAATGTCCTTTATATCCGAGATATCTATCTTCATTGTCTTCATGTTTTTTAAAAGGCTGTTTCCATCCTCTCCTGTATCGAACAAAACATTGCCGCCGACCAAACAGGAAAAACCCCATCCCGCCAAAACATCATCTCTTGTTGTCGTGTTATCGTAAAGAATTTTAATTTTCATGGTTTTAATAAATAATCAGCTATGGCTTTATAAAGCGTGCTGACCGCTAAAATAGTACAGTGACTATGATTTACTGGCAATCCCTCCAATAATTCCATAACTTGTTTAGGTGAAATGCCGAGCGCTTCCCCAATCTGTTTTCCTTTCGCTAACCCAGCTGTCATTGAACCACACACCCGGGTCGCGATACATCCTTCCGTATAAAAGGCAACGTCTTTAATAACATTGTCCTCAATAACAAGATAAAACTCCATCTCATCTCCACATGGCCCTTTTATGTAAGCACTGCTTGTTGGAGAATTCATCCTGCCATAATATTTCGGCTCACTGGCTAACAACATAAGTTCTTGAGGATACACCCCTGCTTCATTTATTTCTTTATGCGTTTTTTTCACTTTCCCTCTCTCCTTAAAGGTATCAACCAAGATAATTTACAAGTTTTTCCATTACATCCAAATTAGATAAAATACATTATATTTATATTTTACCTCTTCTTATGAGGGTATCTTTTTTGCTTACAGGCGTAACCTTTTTCCTTGCGCTCTCATGCACTGAGATTGTAGTTAGACCCTTGAAATGTTTCTTGATTTCTTCCATTTTCTTTTTTGATAGCGGCTTCACTCCACATGGCCGGAGTGGCGTATTAAGCTGAACTTCATCCGCTCTGATCTGCCTGGCCAATTGGGCTATCTCTTTTGCGTATTTTTCGTTTTCCTTCATGAACATAATTTGAAGCGCAAACTTTCCTTTATATGTTTTCAAAAATGTTCGCATACCTTCAACCTCTTTTAACAAACTAATCCCTTTTACCGGTTTATTAATCTTCTTGAAAGATTCTTCGGAAGGAGCATCTAGCTTAGCCAGAACAAAATCCGCTTGAGATAGATCATTTCTTACTTCCTTATCACAAAAAGACGAAGAATTTGTTATCACCGCTATGGGTTCTTTTCTTGTCCCCCTTACTCCGGCAATCATCTTCCCAAGGTTTTTCGCTAATGTCGGCTCACCTCTTCCTGAAAATGTAATAAAATCAATCCTCACAGGTGGCAGCGATTTTAGCTCTTCAATAATATTCCTTGAAGAAACAAATACTTTCCTCTTCCTTGTATGAATAGTGGTTTTACCTATCTGACAATAAAGACAGTCGAAGCTGCATATTTTATCTTCTTGTGATAGCGGATCTACCCCCAAAGAACTCCCAAGTCTCCAAGATGGAACCGGCCCGTAAATATACTTGTATTTGTTTATTCCCATGGTTTTTATTGTTTTTTCAATTTCAATCTTTCAACGCGCAAAACTCATCACCACACATAGAACATCCCCCCTTTTGTATTTGTGTGGTTTGCTTAAGAATATCCCTAAATTTTTCGGGGTCAATGGCGTATTCTGCCATTTTAGACCAATTGAAATCCTTCCGCGCCTTTGACATTAATTCACTACGGTGAATTTGTTCTTTATTACCACGCGCAACATCAGCAATGGAAGCCGCGATTTTTGTAACCACAACCCCTTCCCTTATATGCTTTATCCCGGGCAACCCGATATGTTCCATCGGTGTAACATAACAGAGAAAATCCGCTCCGTGATACGCGGCTAAAGCTCCTCCTATGCTACAGGCTATATGGTCATACCCTACGGCCGTATCTATCGGTAAAGGCCCTAAGACATAAAACGGTGCTCCCCTGCAAACCTTTTTCTCTAACTCAACGTTTTCTTGTATTTCGTTTAGCGGAACATGTCCCGGCCCCTCAATGATCACCTGAACTCCTTTTTCTCTTGCCCTCAAAGCAAGTTCACCCAAAACTTTTAATTCATACTTTTGAGCTTTATCCGTTGAATCCGCGATACATCCCGGCCTTAGCCCATCCCCCAAACTCATTGTCACATTATATTCCCCGGCAATATCTAATATTTCATCAAAGCATTCATAAAGAAAGTTTTCTTTGTTATTTTTACTCATCCACTCAAGCAAAAACGCGCCTCCTCTGGACACCACCGATATTAATCTTTGCTTCACCATATTCAAAGCCCTTCTTGTAACACCCGCATGTACGGTAGTGAAATCTACGCCTTCTTTGGCTTGCTGTTCATACCCCCTAAGATAATTTTTTATTGTCATCTTATGCGTGCTTCCGGCTTCAACAGCGGATTGATAAATAGGAACGGTTCCCAAGGGAACATCACATTTTTCAATGAACGCTTTTCTCATTTCACTAATATCCCCGGCATTATTCGATATGGTCAGATCCATCACTGTATCCGCTCCCGCTTCTACGGCAACTTGAAGTTTTTTTAATTCTTTTTTGAAATTCAATTCCGCTGGGGATGCCCCTATATTGGCATTAACCTTAACCGTTGTATCCTTACCTACCGCAACAGGCCGGAGGCCCTTACGGTTTTTATTAGCTAAAATTACCGTAAAACCTCGGTCGATGTTGTCTTTTAACAACCCCGCATCAATATTTTCTTTTTTGGCTATATGTTGCAGCATTACTATTCTCCCTAATATGCTAATTTTGGTTCCTTTTTATCCCTGACCGGCAATATGGCTTCTCTTAAAAAACAACGGAAATTCCCCATTTTAAATTTTTGTCCTTCGCCTCTACTCACTACAAGATATTGGCGTTTTGTATTTAATGTTTTAATAACGTTTTCTTTATCGCTATAGCTATCTACCAAATCCAATCCTTTAGCGGTTAGAACAAAAACCGGTATTTTCTCTGATAATTGTAAAATCGCTTTTTTACCGATTTTTTCCCTAATTTCTTCCGAAGCACAGCTCCAGACAATATCGGCGTCTTTCCCTATCTCCTCTATGCGCTTTCCCGTAACACCGGTAGTACAAATAACCAATGATATCACCGATACATTATATTTGTTTTCTATTCGCCTGAACTCCCTTAACCTTTCGCCTGTTGTCGCATTTACCGTAACCACGATCGTTTTGTGACCGAGTTTTGCCGCTAATTCGACACCTTCTATCTGTTTTATCAAGGCTTTCGGTGAAAGAACCTTACATCCGGCATCTTCAAGCCGTTCTATTGTCCGTTCTATCGGAGAAGTATAAAACAATCCATTCATGCGAGCACCGATACCTTGTACTAATGCCGGGTTTTCCACGATTACCGTACCAGCGCCGTCACAAACAATTACCCCCGCGTCAATAATTCCCTTTTTCATCGCGAACATGATGATCTCAGACGCGCCATAAGGTACAGCTATTTGTTCATCAAAGAGTATTCTGTTCTCCGTAAAATAACCAAATTTGGAGATCTTCTCATTTACGGCTTTTATTATATCCCATTTATTTTTCTTCTTATCACCCAAATCCCGTATGCCTTTATAAAAATGATCCGCAAGGGGGCAATATGTCATAACCGGTTCTGTCGCTTCAACCGCTTTCCCGTTAATCACGGTTACATATGAAGAATAGAACCTTAGTACATGTATTCGCATATTATTCCATAGTTCTCGCCACCAGATTTCCCACGCCGAGAAAAACCGCTACCCCGATCAAGCCTCCTATCCAGATTGGAAGAGGAGGGAGAAAGCTTGAAAGTACGACTAAAACCAATAAGATTCCTGCCGCCATCATTGATACTACCTTCATTAAATAACTTCTCCGTTATGATTCATATGATCGGTGACCTTACATATCATCTTGTCCATATTCAAAGCTACCGCTGTCCCCCTGTTAAATTGGATAAATTGTCTCTAAGGCATCGGTTCTGCTCTTTTTCTTTAAATTCTTTTTCCTGGATTGCGTCCATTTTATCTCCCGTTATTTTACAAAAACCTCAAACAATCTATTCGGGATACCTACCACCAGTGTATCTCTGCCCATCCGGGCGTATTTACGTGAATCATCGCATCCAAAAGACAAGCTGATCTCATTTTTTAAAAACGTATTCGCCACAATACCTCCACAGATTGAAAGCATGCCCGAAAATGACGTATTCAAACTAGCCCCCTTAACGCCGTTATATGTTTTGATCAAATTATGCACTTCTTCTGGAGAGCAGAAAGAAACCAATAGATCCGGCGTTCCTTCCATATTCAAACCTATGTATTCAAAAGGTTCTTCAAAAATAATCTGATCTGATAATATTGATCTTAATTTTTTAGTGCCAACACTTGTCTTTTCCTTACAATTTGACAGAATTTCTTCTTGCGCCTGAGAATCCCAACCCAAAACATATTGCGCGCCTTTACAGGAGATGCTTCCCTTGTCTATAAGCAGCGGATATTCTACTGACTTCTTTATAGCCTCACAAAACCTTATACCTTCAATTCTCTTGCCTTCTTTTAACTCTGGTTCATTCTTGTGAAACTTAATTTTGATCCAGTGTTTTCCATACTTTTTTGTAAATTTCCAATTGATATTATCCATTAAGACCCTCCTAAACAAAAGCTCGGTTCAATTTCTCCCAAATCTTTTTTATTTGATCTGTTGTTTTTCCATCGGTATATTCTATTACCGTTTTACCTTCTACCATGGCTTTTACCACATTTTTGTCAAACCCTATTTTCCCGGATAATTCGACATCGTTCTCACTGCAATATCTTTCTATCTGAAGAGACATATCCAAATTGAGGTCGTATTTGTTTATTACCAGTTTTACCGGCACTTTAAAGTGTTTAGATACCTGTATCACCCTATCGGCGTCGTGCAATCCGCTCATTGTGGGTTCAGTTACCACAAGAGCGTAATCCGCCCCCGAGATGGAAGCTATTACAGGACATCCTATCCCGGGTGATCCATCAATAATAACCCAATCCAGCCCTTTCTCTTCGGCTATTTCCCTGGCTTTGTTTCTGACTAGGCTTACCAGTTTTCCTGAGTTTTCCTCGGCTATGCCGAGTTTAGCGTGGACCATCAGGCCGAACCGTGTGTCAGACACAAACCATTCTCCGGTCGTATTTTCCTCCATTTTTATAGCGCTGCCCGGACATATGTAGCTGCAAAACGCGCATCCCTCACATGCAATAGGATCAACTATATAATCTTTACTTATGGCTTCAAACCTGCATAATTCTCTGCACTTTCCGCAAGCTGTGCAAATATCGTTATTGATCACGGCGGTCTTACCACTTTTAAATGGATGTCTCTCTTTTACATCGGGAGCAAGCAATAGATGCAGATCCGCCGCGTCCACATCACAGTCCGCCATTACTTTGTTCTTTGCTAAAGCGGCAAAAGAAGCGGTTAATATAGTTTTTCCGGTACCGCCTTTACCACTTATAACAACTATCTGTTTCATTATGATCCTTTTTTACATCAACATCTTTCCCGAGGCGTCTTGCGCTGCCAGCACCACCGGGTACATCGTCGGAGCAGATGTCAGATACGGATGCGTCGCGACTTGCAAAGTCTCAAGTTCTGTTACGGATACCCTTTGCTGTATCGCCATGCCGATTATGTTGATCATCTCTCCGGCGGATATACCCCCGGCGACCTGCCCGCCCATAATTATCCCGGATTGTTTGGAAAAAATAAGTTTTAATTTAATTTTTCCGGCACCGGGAAGGCTCCCGGGATGCTTGTCGATCCCTTCCGCATTCCCGGCCACTATCTCGAAACCTTCTTTTTTAGCGCTACCCTCGGTGAGCCCCGCTGACCCAAGGACAAGACCGTTCAAATAAGTCGAATAGATCGCTATCGTCCCCTTTATTTCTCTTACTACCTTTACACTGTAAAGGTTAGCTCCGGCAATCCTCGCTTCTGCCGTGGCCGTCGAGGCAAGCATAACGGGCGCGTCTTTTCTGGTATAAAAATCCCTCTTCCCCGCACAATCTCCTACCGCAAAAATATCGGGGTCAGTTGTACGCATATATTCATCAACCCATATCCCTTTGCCCCTTCCCAGATCCAGTTCGGCTTCCGCCGCGAGCTTCGTGTTGGGCACGGCTCCTATCCCGAGGATAACACTTTCTACAAAAAGATCCGATCCGTTTTCAAAACAGATCTTTTCGACCTTGTCTTTTCCGGCTATTTCAACAACCTTGGATCCGGTCATTAACTTGACACCCTTGTTTTTTAGTCTGTCTTCCGCTAAGGAAGAAAACTCCTCATCAAAGGAATTCGCAAGTATGCGCGGGAGTACCTCAGCCAGGTAAACATTGATACTTTTTATTTTCGCGATCTCATCGGCGAATTCCACTCCTATAAAACCCCCTCCGAGTATTAAAACGTTCTTGTGGCCTTTTATTTCGCTTATAGCTTTTTTAAGATACTCCATATCCTTATACGCAAGGTATACGCCTTTTTTGTCTATGCCCGGTATGCAAGGTTTTATCGGATCGGATCCCACCGCGAGTATCAGCTTCTCGTAGGAGTATTCATTACCACAAGCGGTTATTACCGTTTTCCGGGAACGGTCAATTTTTACCGCCTCGTCTACCACAACCTCTATCCCTTTATTTTCAAGAGGCTGCGTGCTTAACTTATTCTCATCCGGATCCTTCAGACTGGAAAACATGTAAGGTATCCCGCAGGGAATGACGCCCTTATCAATACTCTTGATTATCGTGATCTTTTTGCTCGGATAGTATTTGTGTGCTACTGCGGCACTGACCATTCCGGCCGGACCGGCTCCAAGAATTAAAATATCGGTTTTTTTACTCATTAACGCCATCTCCTTCTTAAGTTATTCTTTTTATCTTCTCAAGTAACCCCTGAAAATCTTTCTTGTATTTTGGAAAAGCTTTCACAATTGAAATGCCTTTTGAATAAGCGCTGGCTATTTCTCTCTTAAAAGGTATCTTCATTAGTATTGGTATAGTTTCTCTCCCGCAATATTTATCTGTTTCATCATCTCCAAGATCAGAACGGTTAACAACAACTCCAAAAGGGATTTTCATTTCCCGCAAGACTTCCACCGCCAGGATCAGATCATTTAAGCCAAAAGGAGTGGGTTCGGTAACAAGAAGACAAAAATCCGATCCCTGAATAGACGCAATAACCGGACAAGATGTTCCGGGAGGAGCATCGATAATAACCGTTTTTTTGGGATCTATCCGTTTTTTTACCGCGCGTATAACCGGCGGAGCCATCGCTTCTCCGATATTAAGCCTGCCGTGAATAAATCCAATGCTTCCCTTTTCACCCTCCTCTAATATCCCCACATCCCGTTTCACTTCTTTTATACATTTTTGAGGACAAAGATAAGAACATGCCCCGCACCCGTGACAAAGCGCAGGGAAAACAAGAGTCTTCCCCTTAGAATTATCACCGGGAGGGAGAACTGCTATAGCATTGTAAGCACAAGCTTGCTGGCACTTTCCGCAAAAGGTACACTTAGACTCATCTACTTCAGGCACAAGAATAGATACAGCCTCAGTATTCTTAATGTCGGGTTTTATGAAAATATGCGCGTTCGGTTCCTCGACATCACAATCTAAAAACTGCACATCTTCATTTAATGAAAAAGCAAGGCTTGTAGAAACCGTGGTTTTACCTGTCCCGCCTTTGCCACTGGCCACTGATATGATCATCCCTTTTATCCTCTGACCATTTTTGTTCCGCATTTAGGACATTTTACATTATAACAAGGCACTCCCGCCCCATGAGGCACGCATAATTTGCATTTAGGGCACACACAACTTCCTCCCGGGCCGGAACCTGCGCGATTGCCACCCATTCTGCCTCTACCTCCGCCTCTTCCCATCCCTCTTCCTGTTCCCAAACCTGTACCATTACCACCTGGCATAATACACCTCCTGCTTAGTTTCACTTTTATAAAATGATCGCGTCAACCGGACACTGGCTTATGCAAGCACCACAATCCACACATTCTTCGCTAATAATTGCTTTCCCGTTTTCGATCTTGATCGCGTTAACGGGACATGCGTCTACACAAGCCGCGCATCCAGTACATTTTTCATTATCTACTTTAGCTGCCATGTTCTTTTTCCTCCTGTCCAATATTAAAAAACTAATTTTTCTGAGTTCCAAAGTGGGAATCAACACTCGGACCCTCAGTTGATTTAAACTCGCCCTTTTTATATTTTTCAATAACTTCTTTTATCTTACCGGAAACACCGGTGATGATCTCAATGCCACCCGCCTCCAATGTTTGAAAAGCATTAGGGCCGACATTTCCAGTTAAAACAACTTTAACCATTTTTTCCGCCATCATTTGACCCGATTGTATTCCAACACCACCCATGCCATCTTTATTGGGATTTTCCAAAACATCGGTCTCATCTGTATCGGTATCAGCAAAAACAAAATACTGACATCTTCCAAACCGCGGATCTACCTCGGCTTCCAAATCATTACCTTGTGATGTTATACATATTTTCATTATTTTTCACAATCTCCTTCTTTATGATGCTGTTCGTCATTGGGATGATCACATTCAGTTTTATCAAGTCCATAGCCTTTCCCGGCACCGGGTTTACACAAGCTTTCACCGTTTTCAAGAATCCCGTTCGCTATTTTTTCCACAACAACGTCTATCTGACCGCTAACCCCGACTATCCTTTCGATACCCTGCTCGGAAAAAAGCTGAACAGCTCTCTGGCCCATACCCCCGGCAACAATACAGTTAACTCCTTTATCATGCAGAAACTGTGGCAAAAAACCGGGATGATGCCCTGGATTAGATATTTCTTCTTTACCTGTTACTTTACCGTCTTCAATATCAACTATAGTGAATGAGGGACACCTCCCAAAATGAGCAGATACATTGCCCCCATCCGTAGAAATAGCTATACGCATTTTACCCTCCATGTTATTTTATTTTTATTCTTTGTCCGTCTCCAACGCACTGATACGACTTTGGATATCTGACAGCTCCTGTTTGAGAAGCTCTGCTTCAGATCTTAAAGCTTCTTTTTCTTCTGCGGGCGTAAAGCCACTTCTTTGCCAACCCACGAGACCTGTCGTGTAATAACGGTTTCTCCTCCCCTGGCCTCCACCGCGGCCAAAAACTCTTCCTATTCGCGGGCGTCCAGAAAACCCCTCTACCTCGACAGCGCAATATCCTCTACCGCCTCCTGTCATTGGTCCTGTTCCTCTCGGACCTCGTCCATCATAACCTGGCATGACACACCTCCTTTTTTGTTATTTTTTGTTTTTACACTTATCACATAAACCATAAAATTGAATTATGTGGTTCTTGATATCGAAATTATACTTTTTAGAAAGCCCCTTTTCCGCGCGTTTTAGAAATTCCATCTCTTCATCTATAAAATCGGTATATTCAATTATCCTTTTACAGCTCGCACAGATTAAATGGTGATGATGCTCACTCTTGGGCCCTTCAGTAAGTTCGTACCTGGCCCTGCCGTCACCAAAATCAAATTTCACGACCAAACCCATCTGCGTGAGAAGCTCCAAAGTGCGATAGACTGTCGTAAGCCCTACATCAGGGGACATCTTGTGGACTTTCATGTATATGTCTTCTGCGCTAAGATGTTTATCTGTTCCACTCAAAACATCCATTATGGCTTGCCTTGGTACGGTCATCCTGTATCCGCACCCCCTGAATTTACCGCCCCATCCCGGAGACATCATTCTTCTTCTGCCTGGCATATTTAACTCCTCTTCTTATTGAAAATGGTTTCCATTATCAATTATACATGATTTCCCCCCTTTCGTCAAGGGAGAAATTAAACAAAAAGCCCCAGCTGTATTTAAACAATTGAGGCTCTTAAATGCACTTGATTTGCTGTAACTATACTATTGTTTCTGGATGCCTGAGTAAGATCAACATTCTTGCCACACCCCACGCTATTTTGTTTAAAAATCTACCTGCCCTCTTACCCCATACACAAATATAGTATCACTATCCTTACCCGAAACTGTTCCTCCACCGTCGGGTTCCCATATAACCTGCATATCCGGTGTTAATGTAAGATGATCATTCAACTTAACAGCATAATACGCTTCAAGATGTGTTTCGTTCTTATAATTAGACACGGTATCCCGGCAATCCTTACCCGGAATAACCTGACCAACGGCTATCGCAACTACATCCTCTTCACGCTTCCAACACTTACCTGTCATCTGTCCGCCTACAGACCAATGGTACTCAATCACAGCCACCTTCGGGTTTTGCCAACCAAATCTTTCAAATATGCCGAAAACATCGGTAATATTTTGGTCACAGCTTAGACCAAAACCAAAATTTTTCTCCTCAGTTTTTAAAGCCTCCTTTAGGCTGGTATGATCTGTTCCGTTATACCAGAAATACGCCCTGTATTTACCTCTCCACATCGGTTTCTCAAGGCCAAAAGCTTTTTCTGGCATAAAACTGAGCTGCACCCCTAGAAAAGGTTTACTAAATACCTCATCCCAGTTTCCGCCTCCTTCAAGATATATGGCACCAAGGTCAATAGCCGGAAAAAAGACCGATGTCATATAAACCCTTCCGCCAATGCTATTATCAGAAAATTCAATAGCAGGAGAATTCCTAAACATAGACCCAAGAAACTGAGTTGTCTCATCGTTAGCGAATTCATTAACATCGATATAGGCCGTAGGATCAATCTTACCTCCCGTAATTATTATTTGATCATTAAAAAGATATTGCTCATACCATGCTTCTGTCAAAGATACAACATTACCTGCTCTATCAGCATCCCTGTTAACGCTGCATCTTGGATAAAGGGAAAGATCTCCCTCTATTGTCTCTCCATCCCCTGTTTCAAGATGTACAAACGCAAAACCATAATTACCAAATGCTTTTGCGATCTCGACATCGGCAGAATATGAAGCGCCAAACCTCGAATCTTTTATTCTTTCGTTGCTATTGCTGCCAACAGCATTCGCATTAGGTGTACCCTGTCCAACAAAAGTGATTCCCGCCCCCACTTCAATAGCTCCGGCAGTTTCAAGTCTTTTAAGTTGTCCTTTTAAGCGTTCGGATATATCTTTGTCAAGCGGAGCTAATTCACTGATCTTTCTGGTATGTTCTTCAATTTTTCTCTCAACGATGCCATGTTTTGCCTCAAGCTCTTTTATCCTTTGGCTTTGTCCCTCTATAGTCTCTCCTTGTTTTTCAACCAGTTCTCTCAATTTTGATATCTGTTTCAAAAGCTCTTCATTTGACAGCACATCCCTTCCAAACGCGGAGTTACAAACGTAAAAAAACACAAACATCGCTAATACTATATTCCCTATTATCTTTTTCGTCTGCATGGCTGAAGTATCTCCTCTTTTTATTTGTTAGACATGTCTAACTTTTATCGCAAAAAAAATCTTCCTTACTTTCTCTTTATTTTCTTTGTGCAGGTCTTTGGCCTCTTCCCTTTTTCAATGTAATAGGTTAAACTATTAAGCCATTCCGGTTTTTCTCCCGTCGGACAGGTGTCAACAAATTCTATAAACTTTCTAAGTCTGTCATTCGTAACAGAACTTATCACATGCTCCATCCTGCAGGCGTCTTCCACCGCTGTTTGTTCATCAACCCCTAATATCCCCCCTAAGAACCTGACCAGAAGATCATGCCTTTTTTTTATTGCCTTGGACAATTGCCTTCCTTCGAGGGTCAATACCACATACCCATATTTCTCATGCCTTACAAGCTCCCTTTCTGAAAGCACGTTAATCGCGTTATTTACACTGGACTTTTTCACATCCATCAAAGCACTTATATCCTTGATCCTTACGGTTTCTCTCTTTTGATCAAGAATATAAATGGTCTCAAGATAATCTTCCATATTCGAGCTTAGCTTTTTCTTTTTAGTCTCATTAGGAATCATCGCGCATTCTTCCTTATGTTAGAAGGCTCTCTCCATGTTAGAGTACTCTAACATGTTTGCTTAATGCTGTCAATTCTTTTTCTTTGAAAATCTCTATTCCAGATTAAACACTATAGCTGCTTCCATCTCAATATAAGAAAGCTCTATCCCTGACGGTATGGCAGGAAAGGGTGAAGCCCTTTTGACTGTTGCCGCGGCCTCTATATCAAGAATATTATATCCCGATGACCGAACAACATTTATTGAAGATACAGTTCCTTTTTCCGATACCATGAACGTCAAAATAGCAATTCCCTCTATCTTATGTCTCCTGGCCGAACGAGGATATCTGCGATAAGATTCAATTCTCTGCTTTATCGCGTCTTTATATCGAAACATCTCTTCGTTTTGGGGGTCAGTAGTCTTGATCTTCTCTTCTCCAATTTGCTTCTCCTCTTTTATGATCTCATCTTTTATTTCATCTTCAACTTCCGGTTGAGGTTTTATTTCCTTGGCGATATCGGTTTTCTTCAATTTTTTTTCTTCACCGATCATATCTATTTTCGGAAGGAGCCTTGGTTTTTCTATCTCGATCTCCACTAATAATTCATTTTCTACCAATTTTTTATCAAAAAAATTCAATAACTCCTCCGGGAAGGCTAAAATAAACCCATGAACCCCCAGAGCTATAAAAAACGCTATAGCAATTATCTTATCTTCCGGCATCTTCTTCATTTTCTTTACGCAGAATCTCTTCTATTTCAGCAGAAATTACTATTCCCTTGGCACCGGCCTGTTTGGAAATATCTATCACCTTAACCGCAAGCCCAAGATTGACCAATTCATCCGCTTTCAAAACAATTATCTTTTTCGAGGCACTCTCTAATTCTATCCTTACCATTTCCCGCAACTCATCAATATTTATTTTCTGGCCATTTAAAAAAATCTCATTTTCTCTGGATATGAATATTGTTAATTTCTCATCTTCCTGAGGTTCAGCGGTCTTAGCTGTAGGAAGCTTTATTTTAATACCTGGCTGCATTATAAAGTTAGCGGTAAGCATAAAGAAAATGAGAAGCAAAAAAACGATATCAATTAAAGGGGCAATATCCAAATGCGTCTTTATTTTCTTTCTCTGCTCAAACTCCATAATCTACCCCCTCTTCAATCGCATTATCGCCACTGCCCGGCTTGTATCCAAACAATCCTTTTATGCCAAAAACATATTGCACGGCCTCCTTCATTTGGGACGAAATCCCTTCGATCCTCTCATCAAAATAATGGTACGCTATCATAGCGGGTATCGCGACAGCTAAACCGAAAGCAGTTGTTATAAGAGCTTCCCATATACCTCCTGCCAACACGGAGGCATCTACCTGACCTCCCAGACTCTGTATTTTCATAAAAGCGCGTATCATGCCTGTAACAGTCCCTAAAAGTCCTAAAAGAGGAGTGACATGAGCAATGATACCCAGTGTCCTGATGTTTTTTTCAAGTCTCCTGAGTTCCTTTGAGCCACCCATAGAAATTATTTCGTCTCTTTCACTTTTTGGCTGTAAACGTTCACGTAAGCCCAAGGCGATAATATATGCTATTGGACCGGAGGATTTTACGCAAGTTTCCTCAGCTTTGTCAAACTCCCCTTTGGCAATTAATTCTCTAACACGTTTTAGCAAATCCGTTATTTTTATTTGTGCTCGATGAAAATGAAATAACCTTTCTAAAACGATCGTAAGCGCGATAATTGAACAAAGAAGGATCGGCCACATAAGCACCCCGCCCTTTAAAAAAAACTGTATCATGTTTACCTCCCGCTTTAAATTACTTGTAAGATCCCGCGCCGCAGATCTATCATTAACATTAAACCTGCCGGCGCAGGGTTTACCATTTTTGTATCTTAAAAATCAAAACTCCATTGACAAACTCGCCCAAAGAAACCTGCCCGGCTCGTTCACGATATTCGGTGTCGCTCCCGAACCACTTGTAACGTCATATTCATAGGAATTGGCGACCGCGTAAGTTTCATCGAACAGGTTGTCTACGCCGAGATTCAATTTAAACATCTTATATTTACATCCACCCCTAAGGTTAAAAACACTCCACCCCGATATCTCTTTTTCCCCGGCGTCGATATCCGCGTTAAAATACTTATCGGACCGGACCCATTCAAATGTTCCAAAGAAGGAAAAGTCTTCTGTGTCAAGAACATCGGAACTGTCATAATGTAACGCTGCTTTGGTTTTTAGCGGTGGTATCTGGGCCAGGTTTTCGCTGTCATTATTCCTGGGCTCTGTGTACTTTCTCCCTATCTGATAAGCCGCCGCGCCTTCTATCGAAAACCCGTATATAAGATCATAGACTGCCCTTATGTCTCCCCCGAGGATATAAGCGTCTATATTTGTCCATGTTTTCGGGCCCGGTCCTTCCTGATAAATATAATCAACAAGCCAACTGTAAAATGCTTTTGCCCGGAATTTAAGTTTTTGGGTGTTGACCTCGATACCAAGATCTTCTTCTGTATTATGCGTAGGCTTAAGATCCGGATTTCCGTAAAAATTAGCATTGCCCTGAAGATATTTTTCAACACCTGTAGGTGTTCTAACGCTGTGGCCTACCCCGCCGAAAAGGTTTATTTCTTCCGTAAGATAATACTTGGCAAAAAGAAATCCTGAGGGGAAAACATCGGATTTACTATTGTTGTCAGTCATAGCACTGCTGAACTTGAGCCGGCCATCCGGTTCCCTGCCAGCCTCTGTGTAGGACCAGTCACAGCGTACGCCCGCGCCCAATGCCCATTTATCGATATCCTTGTCAACCTGCAGATATCCGCCTACATCAAGAATATTTATATCCGGGAAAAGATCAGGATTAAGCTGCTGGCCCGTATCCAGCCTTTTAACGAAACCGTCCCAATTGCGATAATACATATCCACACCGTATTTGAATACCCCAAGATCCGTGATCTGCATGTTCTCTATTTTCCCGCCCGTTATTATCGACTGCACTTCGTTGACGGTCACAAAACCGTTACTGATCGAAGCAGTCCTGAATTTATCGGATGGTTCATGTTTTATCCTGTTAAAGTACCCTGAAAGGCTCAACTTGTCCGAAAAACCGCAAAGGTCCTCAATAACATATTCAGCCCTGACAAGGTCCGTTGTTTCTCTCTCCATATCCATACCTACTCTGGGCGCCATGATATCCCGTCCTTCCCCGAAAGTATAAGACAAAAGAAGAGACTGGTCTTCCGCAAGATCGTATTGTATTTTCCCCCACGCGTCCTGCTTCTTAAAAGCTTTCATATCCCGGCCTTCCTGACTATAAGAAGAATTAAAACTGCTGAGCTTATTGCCTGACCCATCTTCATATTGTCCGGATTCGGAATAGTTATACCCGCCCACGGCCTGGACGATATCGTTACCGCCTGTCACATAGCCTCCGGTGCTCCAGTAATCAAAACTTCCTATCTTTCCCAGGATCTCACCATGAAATCCTTTACGGGGCTTTTTGGTTATCACATTGATACATCCTCCCAGCATCCCCGGGTTAGTAACATCATAAGGGCCTTCCTTTACCTCTATTTTATCTACCGTTAGCAGGGAAACATGTGATAACGACGGATCTTTCCTGCTCCCACAGGCGCCTTCGAGTATCGTCCCGTCCGCAAAGACCCTCAGGTTGGATTGAGAAAAACCCCTGATAGCTACTTCGTTCCCGTAGGCTCCCTTTCTTATCATAGTCGCCTCGATGATCTCATCAGAAAGAACTTCGGCAACATCAACAACTTTATGTGTTTTGAGTATTTCCCTTCCGATATTTCTTTCAGTAGAATCTCCTTTTTCTTCATCTACTGTAACATAGACATCATCTATGATCATCATACCCTGCGCCATAACTGAAAGAACGATCCCTGTGAAAAAAAATAACGCTGAAAGAATTAATTTATAAAATTTCATTTTTCCCCCTGACTGTAAGATATTAATATATCCAGTGCAAGCCTATTCAGATAGCTTCTTAAAGAAATACTTATTGACAGATGCTCTTGCAAATAGCGATTCCATGCGCAAAAGCATAAGCTGCATTTGGAAAACAACTTTTTCTTTGAGAAGAAATAGACTTTAAGAAATGGAGAAAACTGGTGGCGCGCGACTAAGAAATGATTGATCGTGGAGATATTGAGAGAAATGTTGGTTATCTAAAATAATTGCATGATTTCCCCGACATAAAAAGAAAGAAACAGGTTCTATGTCCAGCATATCAAATAAAGATGCTACAGTCAAAAATTCACAAGCAGGGCAATCATGATGATGTTCATCTTCTTCATGATGGTTATGCAGGAGAGGGTTTCCCACGGAAAGGAACAAGTAAAAACCCACGCAAATTATAAATGAAACAACAATTAATGATTGGTTTTGAAAATTTATACGTTTCATTTTAATATCACCTATATCTCAGTTCAACAATATGCTACTAGAGTACGCACTTATAGTCAAGAATTATGGTCCTGTCCTGACAATACGAGTCCACTGCTACACTGTACGCTTGCTCTCCTGAAGCCACCCGCTGAGATCTTTTACGGTTATTAGCTTTTCCATACTTCACCTTCCTTGTCTGGTGTCCAAATAGTGTCCATAGGACATCCAAAATAGGGGTAAAACGTATAAGTTGGTGGGAATAAAAAATCGCTGTAACTAGTTATGAAATAACCTAATTGCAACGATTATAAGGATTTGCGAAAAGTGCTCTTTTGGGTTTAGCAAACCGCTGCCTTAAAGAACTCTCTCTGAAGAGAGATAAAGTGAGATAAAGTGAGATAAATCCCTTTCAGTATATCGCCGATTCCATTTAATGACCCATAACCAAGCGTTATTCCGAGAGAATATTGAGTGCCTTCTTCTGGGTGGCCGGATTGTACCCATTAAATGCGACGCGTTAAATATGGGCGCTTATAGAGATAAAGAGCCCTTCGACTTCGCCCTGAACCAGGAACGGTTCATGGCTTCGCTCAGAATTCCGCTCACTTGTGTGGTTTACCAAATGGATTATTTGTTAGAGAAAGTTTTGTGTTTATTTTCCAGTTATTTTGCAATTGTCGCTCCAATAGCTATTGAGTTTTGGCGATGAGGGCGAGCT
>Ga0180007_10001831_pt1 | contig 26922 bp, 25 predicted proteins | sample MM_PC_MetaG_FD_121122 | JGI IMG/M metagenome (GOLD analysis project Ga0180007, IMG submission 121122) | Groundwater microbial communities from the Aspo Hard Rock Laboratory (HRL) deep subsurface site, Sweden - MM_PC_MetaG | ecosystem: Environmental > Aquatic > Deep subsurface > Groundwater... | reverse complement strand
GGCGTCTGTTAAGTGGCTTAGGGAAGCCTCGTGGATATCCTTTTTTGCTCCGCCAATATAACCGCGGGAGCCTTTTTTTACCACTAAACGCCGGCTGATGTTTATAGGCACGTTTAAAAATAAAATCAGATTTGGCCGCGGAATGCCGAAAATCCTAAATTCCATATCATTTAGCCATTTTAAAAATTTTGCTTTTTCTTTCTTTCCTCGTATTTTTCCAGTCTGATGTATCTGATTGGCTGATACATAACGGTTGGATATCACTATCCTGCCCTGTGCCAGCCACTTATTCATTTTTTCCCTAGCCTGCCAGCGGTCAAGGGCAAACAGAATTGAAGCTAGATAAGGGCTGACCTGCTTGGCGCTGCCAAATTCGCCAGCCAAATAGCGGCCAACCAGTTTACCAAAAAAACTGGTGTAATACTGGGGGAAATCTGTAATAGCAACTTTCTTGCCCTCTTTCCTTAATCGGCTGACTAATAGGCGGGTTTGGGTCGCTTTGCCCGAACCGTCTAGCCCGTCAATGACAATTAATTTTCCTCTGATCTTTTTCATTTTATCTTTCAAAAAATTCATATTTAAAATCAGGCTTCACCGCTCGCATATTTTGAACAAGTAGAGGATGCCGTTTTTTTACCTGAGTAAACATATCATAGCATAAATTGCGGTAGGAAATATGACCGCCTGGCTTTGTGCGCAACTCAACAATATGAAACAGTTCCCTTAAATTCATTTTAAAAATGGTCCGTTTGCGAAAGCCTAGAGGAATAATGTACTGAGCTTCTTTGGGAAATTCTTCCGACATCTCTTCCCAGGCACTCTGCGCCTTACGGTAAATCTCTTGAAACAAGCTAACCAGACCTGCTTCCTCTGCGCCTAATTCAATAGGTATTTCATATCCATGCCTACAGGTCAGTGTCTGATTGATTTGCGTGCACATACGGTGGCGCTGCAGATCACGAAAAGCACCGTAATCCATTAATGTATCAAAAGAAAAATATCCGGCTACTTCAAAAGGTCTAGTCGGCCAGTCCCACTGTGTTCTATGTTTAGTGCCAATATTTATTATTTGTTTTTTATCATCTTGAAGCAAATTTTTTACCTTGGCTAAGATTTGTTGATAAGAATAGTGAGTGACAGAATATAAAAGAGATGTTATTAAATCATCTTCATAAGAAATATCATCATTTAAATAATCCAGCCGCGGCTCATCTTTTTTAATATCCAAATTGGATAAATGTCTGCGAGACGCCTCTTCTAACTCCTTTTTCGTTTTATTAAAATATTCCTTTGGTTCGGTATGCTTAACTAAGGTGGGCGCACCCTTGATCTGTAAATTTATTGCTTTAATAATTTCCTGGCTAATTTTCTGCACCTCTTTTGAACTACCATTAATCAGCTGATTAAATAATGGCTTCAGCTTGTTAAATTGAGGATTATAAGCTGGCTGTGTCGCAGCTCTCTCTAAATCCTTGCTGATCTCCCGCAATTCAGGTAAATCATGACCTAAAAATTTTGAAATAGCATAACGCATAGTCCGGGCATTGGCAATCATGCCAAAATTAGTAAGAGTAGCAGCTGGTAAAATATAGCGGGCGACATCACAGGCGCGCGCTTTTAATTTAGCCTGATATACTTTTTCATTCATATCAGCCGGTTTGGGATATCTATTAGCGTAAAATTCCTTCATTTTCTCAACTACAATATTATAGTTTTCAAATAGGTAATTTGCCGTTTTAGAATACAAGCCGGCTAAGGACGAACTCATAATGCCCTGCGGTTTATAATACCTATCAACGTCAAAAACCTGATAGCGGGTGGATTTTTCCTGATAAGAAGCTAGGCGGTTATCTTCAATAGCCTTGCTGGCTAATATTGAAACATTTTCAAAAGCAACAGCAATAACCGCCATATCTGCAACTGACGCGTCACCATAGCCTAAAACCCACTTTTCGTGAAACTTAGCTGACTTTTCCTCGGTTAATTCATCTATCGCCTGTTTAATGGACTTGGCCGAGCGGGAATATTTTGCCATCGCCACTGCTAAAACTTCAGGCGGCAAACCAACTATTGAAAAAACTTCGCGCTGAAATTTATTATTGGTCATAAATTTTACTTCCCACTGGAAAACCAGCCTTGGTCGCCTCGTTCTGACTCTTTCAACTCATCAACTTGATTAAATTCAACTGCTTCACATTTTTGTACAATCATTTGAGCAATACGATCGCCTTTTTTAATTTTATATAACTCTTTAGAGGTATTAAGCAATACCACATTAACTTCCCCACGATAATTACTGTCAATAACACCAGCAATTGAATGAATGCCTTTTTTTGCTGCCATACCGCCCCTATCCCAGATAAGAGCAACTAAATCTCTGGGCAACTCTATGGCGACTCCCAATCCAAAACTATGCCGCTCCACTGGTTTCAATTCATAATCTTCGCACGAATATAAATCCAAACCAGCATCGCCCTTACGGCCATAACTTGGGATTTTGGCATTTGGTTTTAATAACTTAATATTAACTTTCATATTAATCTTTAGCCTGTTCTGACTTGTATTGGCGGTATTTAATCCCAGCTAAATCCAGCATCTTACGCGCTGCTTTCCAAATATCCTCATCATGGTACTTATCACTCTCAAATATAATCTCTTTAATGCCGTTTTGGATTATTGTCTTAACGCATTCGTTACAGGGAAATAATGTGGAATATATCCGGCAACCTTTAGTTTGAGCGTTAGAATTATAAATTGCATTTTCTTCCGAATGAACCACGTAGGCATATTTGGTATCCAGAAAACTGCCTTTCCGCCCCCACGGCAAGTCATCATCATTTATACCCCTGGGCCAGCCATTATAACCTAAACCAATAATTATATTCTCATCATTAACCACCACGGATCCGCCTTGCGTACTTGGATCCTTGGATCTTTCAGAGATTACATGAGCCATGCGCATAAAACACTCATCCCAGGAAATATAATTTTCTCTTTTTGACATGTCTTTAATGTATAATGATTAATTAATTATGTATAATGGCCTAAAATAAATCTGGTATTTCATTATACATTATAAATTTTAAATTATAAATCACACTTTCATTTTAATGCCCGGGCCCATTGTAGCGCAAATCGTGATATTCCTGATATAAGACCCTTTTACGCCGGACGACTTAGATTTACGGATGGCGTCAATAAATGTCTGGTAATTTTCTTCCAGCTTTTTATTGTCAAATGATATTCTGCCGATCAACTGATGAATATTTCCCGACTCATCATTGCGGAATGTAACCTTACCCTGACTAAGCTCTTTAATTGATTTGGCGATATCCTTGGTTATTGTCTCATTCCTAGGGTTAGGCATTAAGCCTTTGGGTCCTAATATCTTGGCGATCTGGCCCATTTTTTTCATGATGGCCGGAGTAGCTAAGGCTAATTCAAAATCACACTTTTTGGTTTTTTTTATGGCCGCTATTAATTCATCGCCGCCGGCAATTTTTGCGCCTGCCTGCTTAGCCACTTCCTGTTCCTTGCCCTCGCAAAAAACAGCAATCTTCTTGGTCTTGCCCGTGCCGTGCGGCAGTACAACTGAACCGCGTACCAGCTGATCCGCTTTCTTAGAATCAATACCCAGGCGGATATGCACCTCTAAACCAGCGTCAAACTTGGTGTTGGACGCTTTTTTCGCTAAATCAACGGCTTCTGAAATTGCATAGCTTTTACTCTTGTCTACCAGCTTGGCCGCTTTAGAAAAACGCTTTGATCTGTTTCTCATTTTTTTCCTTTCGTGGTCAATGCGTCTATGCGACTAATCATAGACTCCCACAAAATTATAAGTCACCCTACGGGTGATCTCCCGAAGGGAGATAAAATTAAACTTTTTCTTCTTTTTTGTCCTTTGATTCTTTCCTAACCACGCTCCAATGATACCAGAATAATGGCATGCCTAATAGCACAAATGGTATAGTTGAAGCGGCCTGTCTCTGAGTGCTGTCTTGTGCTCCATAGCTATTCTGCCATTCTGTATAATCAATTAACCACAGCTCTGCTAAAGCAATTGTTTCCTCATCAATTTCACATTCCTCACCGCAGTCAACTATGCTTTGAATATTCGTTTTCTCGCTTATAACATAAGGTTCTGCAAAATATTCTTTTGACTCAATTCTATCAGCTTCTCCTGCACTCGGGAATACCCACGTTTTCAAACCAAGATTTATTAGCATGCCGCCGGCAATCACAATCATTAGTAAAGCAGACAATGAGACAAAATAAAAATAGGTTGGGCGAATAACTTCACGTCCGGCAATGGCCTCATCTTTTTTTGATTCTTTCTGTAGAATTCTAAAATGTATTATAAAAATCGGTAGAGAAATTATTAAAAAGGATAGTGCCGCTACCGCATCACGCGCACGATCTCCGCCGGGATTGCTCTTTCTCTTCTGCCAATCAGTATAATTCTCCTGCCAAGTCGCAATATTGCTTTTCTGACTAGCTGATAAAATGCAGCCATCCTCACAGATTAAAAAAGCTTCATCAATAACTTCAGGCTCAAAACGGTCACCTAGAAATAATGATGGCGGTGAGCCTATGCGGTACAGAACCGGATCTGCCTCTGTAAATAACCAGGACTTCAAACCCAGATTAATTAGAAAAATCACAGATCCAATAACAATAGCCAGCGTCACTAATGAAGCCATGTAAAAATAAACACTTCTGATAACATTACTTTTTTTCATGGTAGATTTTCCTTCAATTATGGCCGCTATGCCAAAAATTACTAATGCTAATACGCCTAAAGTAGGTAAAAGTGAAATCATAACACTAAAAATTCCTTCCATTACTTTTTTTAACCTTCAACAGTCAAGCCCATATTCCTGGCTGTGCCTTCAATAATCCTCATAGCACCCTCAATGTCATTGGCATTTAAATCAGGCATCTTTTTTTTAGCGATCTCTTTAATCTGCTGCCTGGTTACTTTACCTGCTTTTATCTTTAATGCATCACCAGAACCTTTTTTTATGCCGGCTGCTTTTTTAAGCAACTCTGAAGCTGGCGGAGTTTTTAACTTGAACTTATAGGTCCTGTCTTCAAAAACGGTTATCTCAGCAGGAATAATATCGCCGGCTTTATCTTTTGTTTCAGCATTGAACTTGGTGCAGAATTCCTGAATATTCAATCCATGCTGGCCCAAAGCCGGACCTACAGGAGGAGCCGGAGTTGCTTTGCCAGCCGGTAATTGCAATTTAATAATTGTCTTAACTTTTTTCGTTGCCATTTTTTTAACTTAAAGCTTATCGCTGAAAAGCTGACAAGCTGAATTAAATTTTCTTTATTTGTAAGAAATCAAGTTCAACCGGAGTTTCCCGGCCAAACATAGAAACTAATACCTTAACCTTACCGCGCGCCTCATCAACTTCACTAACCTTGCCCTCAAATTCCTTAAACGGACCATCAGTGATTTTAACCGGAGATCCAACGCTGACATCAATCTTATACTTAGGCTCTTCAACGCCCATGCGCTTCTGGATAGCTTTTACCTCCTCGTTGGAAATCGGAGTTGGCGTAGTGCCTGACCCGACAAAACCGGTTACATTAGGAGTATTCCTGACTACATACCAGGAATCATCAGTAACAATCATCTCAACCAGCACATAGCCTGGAAAAATCTTTTCTGTAACTACCCTTCTCTTGCCGTTTCTGATTTTAATTTTTTTTTCCGTTGGTATCAAAACGCTGAAAATTTTATCCTGCATATCCATTGATTCAATTCTCTGGCGCAGATTACGCGATACATTTTCTTCATAACCTGAATAAGTATGCAGAACATACCAGCGCCTTCCTTGTTGTATTGTTTGTTTAGGCATAATTCTCTATTTAATAACCTGCTTAACAACAATATTAAAACCAAAATCCAAGGCGCCTAAAAAAACCGCCGTGGCAAAGCTAATACCGATAACCAGCAGAGTAAACTTAATGGTGTCCTTGCGTGACGGCCAGACGACTTTTTTTAGCTCATCCTTGGACTCTTTTACGTATTTTGCTATTTTATTAGCCATAAATTTTGGTCTTTAAAATCCCCGCTTCCGAGGGGACTAAGAATATCTTACTACACCCCCAAAAAAATGTCAAATTCCTTTTAAATTAGCTAAAAATCAACTATAAGCCATAAACCATAAACTATTTACTATTAACCAACAACCATCAGCCAACTAAATATCAAGGTTTTTTACTGTCTTAGCCCTAGAATGAATAAAATGTTTCCGCGGCGCCACTTCATCACCCATCAGAATATCAAATACCTCATCCGCTTTTTCCATATCGGCAATGATTACTTTTTTCATTATCCGATTAGCCGGATTCATAGTAGTTTCCCATAGCTGGATAGGATTCATTTCACCCAAGCCTTTATAGCGCTGTACTGATACCGTACTTACTCCTTCGTCAGTAGTTTCTTCTTCTCCTTCATTGGCTTCTGGCTCGGTATTGTTTACTTTTTTAATTTTAACCTTAGACTTCTTTTTTGCCGCCATTATTTCATTCTGAATTCTTTCCAAGTTCTCCTCCTTATATATATAACGGACATCCTTGCCCAATTGTAAGCGATAAAGTGGCGGTTGGGCAATGAATAAATGTCCCTGTTTAATTATTTCCGGAAAGTACCTGTAAAATAAGGTCAGTAATAACGTCCTAATATGCGCGCCATCAACATCCGCATCAGTCATAATTACTACGCGGTTATAACGCAGGCCTGAAATATCAAACTGCTCACCAATATTTGTGCCAAGTGCGATAATTAATGACTTGATCTCATTATTAGCCAGCATTCTATCCAGACGGGCTTTTTCCACATTCAAGATTTTCCCGCGCAGCGGCAGGATGGCCTGGAAGTTCCTGTCTCTGGCCTGCTTAGCTGAACCGCCGGCTGAATCACCCTCAACCAGGAATAACTCGCATTCCTCAGGTTTTCGTGAAGAGCAGTCAGCTAACTTTCCAGGCAAGGTTAAGCCTTCCAGCGCTCCTTTGCGTAAAACTGAATCCCTGGCTGTTCGCGCTGCCATCCTGGCCCGCGAAGCCAACATACACTTACCAATTATTGCTTCAGCGTCTTTGGGATTTTCTTCCAGAAAAACTGTTAGCCCATCGCTGGTGGCATTATCTACTGCAGACTTCACTTCCACATTCCCCAGCTTAGCCTTGGTCTGTCCTTCAAACTGAGGATTCTTTACCTTTACAGAAACTACGGCTGTTAAACCTTCCCGCATATCATCACTGCTCAAATTCTCATCTTTTTCTTTTAAGTAGCCCTGCTTGCGGGCAAAATTGTTAATAGTCCTGGTTAGTGAAGTTTTAAATCCGGTCAAATGCATGCCCCCCTCAATCGTATGAATATTATTGGCAAAACTAAACACAGTTTCCTTAAATTCCTCAGTATACCGTAGAGCTACTTCAACCTTAGTGCCATTTATCTCCTTTTCAATATAAAAAGTATTCGGGTGCTTGGGGGCTTTATGCGAATTCAGATGCTGGACATACGAGGCAATGCCGCCTTCAAAATAAAAAGAGTAGGAAAAAGGCTGCTGTCCTCTTTTCACGGTCCTCTTATCAATCAGGGAAATTTTTGTGCCCTTAGTAAGGTAGGCCTGCTGCCGTAAATGATCTATAACAGTGTTTAAATTATAATCAAGCACTGTAAAAATTTCCGGATCAGGTTCATACGTGATAATTGTTCCGGTTTTTTTCGTTTTACCAATCAGCTTAACTTTTGCCTTAGCTTTGCCTTTTGAATACTCCTGCATCCAGAGTTTGCCGTCGCGCATTACCTCAGCCCGGGTATAAATTGAAAGCGCATTTACCACAGACACGCCTACGCCGTGCAAACCGCCGGACACTTTATAACCCCCAGTGTCAAACTTACCACCGGCATGCAGCATGGTCATCACTGTTTCCAGAGCGGATTTATGGGTTTGCTTGTGCATTTCAACTGGAATGCCCCGGCCATCGTCTTCAACTCGCACCCGGTGATCAGGCAATAGCTCAACAATAATATTCGTGCAATATCCGGCCATTGCCTCGTCAATAGCATTATCAACCACTTCCCAGACTAAATGATGCAAGCCTTCAGTTGCCGTATTGCCGATATACATGCCCGGCCTTTTCCTAACCGGCGCTAAGCCCTCCAAAACAGTAATCTGCTTTGCTGTATATTCACCATCCGGACTGGATTTTTTTTCGCGCGGCGCGATTTTTTTGATTGTTTTCTTTTTACTTTTTGGTGACATATTATTTAATACTTATCACCCTACGGGTGATCTCCCAAAGGGAGATAAATTATTATCTAGTAAATGAATAAAAGATAAAGGCAAAATACCCTAATATCATGAATAATCCTATTAAGCGATGAGTCCTGATATTCTTCTTTAATATCGGGAATACCGCCAAGGTAAACAGCATCATAACGGACATACTAATATAAATATCATGTTTAGCAATTGGGATGGGCAGTATAATTGCTGCCACGCCAAGTACTAATAGGGTATTGAAAATATTACTGCCAATGACCATACCAACATTAATTTTTTCCTCTTTTTTCAGGGAAGCAACTACTGATGTAAATAATTCGGGTAAGGAAGTGCCTAGGGCTACCAAAGATAGACCAATGACAATCTGACTAACACCTATAGATTCAGCTATTGATACGGAACTGTCCACCATTAGCTTTGAACCCGCCAGCAATATGGCCAAACCGATTAACGAAAAAAAGAAATTACGCCAGGCCCTTTGCTTTTTTCTTTTCTTATGTTCAACTATATTTTCAATCTTTTCCTCCACTTCTTCAACTTCGTGCCTGAACTTAGACATCATTTTCTTTTTAACAGTCAGGATATTGTAATAAAGAAACAGTGAAAATATAATTATCAGCACTATGCCGTCAGCTCTGCCAATATTGCCGTCCAAAGCCAGGATAAAAATTAGCAGGGTAATAATAATTAAAAATGGGAATTCCCGCCTAACTGCACTTTCCTCGTGGTCTGGAGGCCAGATTAAAACTACCAAACCCAGCACTAATCCTATATTGCAAATATTGCTGCCGATGACATTACCTAAAGCAATATCACTATAACCCTGCAAAGCAGCCATGCCGCTGGCCAGTAATTCCGGTGCACTGGTGCCAAAAGCCACTACTGTCATGCCGATAATCAAAGGTGAAACACCTACGCTCTTGGCCAGCCAGGTGCTGTTTTTAACCAGCACTTCAGCTCCCCAGTATAAAAGGCCAATACCTACAAAGAATAATATTATATCAAGTGTCATCTATTATTTTTTTAATTTCATATTAAATTTATCAGACAATAATTGAATCACTTCGCGCCTTAACGAGTCAACCACCTGTGAGGTCAGAGTCCTGTCCGGTGCCTGGAACACAATTTGGTAGGTAGTGCATAACTCCTTTTCTGAATGTTCAAATGGCTGACCTGTACCTTCAAATGACACAATCAGCGAATTTATTTTTTTTACGGCTTCCACTACCTCTGAATAATTAACTCCCTTTGGAGTTATAAAAGTCAGGTCATGAACCACTTCAGGGTATTCAACTACTGGCTGAAAATTATTCTTTATATTAATTGAATTTATCAAGGATGGCAGATCAAATTCAAACCAAGCTGCCGGCCGCCCCAGCTTTTGTGCGCCAGGCAGCAGCCAGCTAATCTGGCCAATTTGATTTTTGTTAATCAAAACATTAATTTTGCCGTCTTCTTCTGTTTTATATGTTACACTGCCGGCTGGCATTAGCCTGGTAATGGTAGCTACAATATTTTTAATCTGGTACATAGCCTGATAATTACCATTCTTACTGCTCTTGATAAAAATTATCCCAGCCAATTTTTTAATTTCGGTTGGCATAATTTCTTTACTCTTGTTAAATACATTACCAATTTCAAATATGCAAACCTCAGACCTTAACTGGTAATTCTTCATTAAATTATCGTATAATCGCGGGATTAAGGTTGTGCGCAAAAAAGCTTGCTTAGGATTTAACGGGTTTTCCAAACGATAATGTTTCTTAACTTCAAGCCCGAATAAACTGATCAGGTCTTGGCTATAAAAAGAATAGTTCAACACCTCTGTCATTCCGGCTGATGATAATATAGCTTTAATTTTATTTTCCCATTCCATATCCTGCGGCAATACCTTAGGATTCAGTTCAGCATATATCGGCGCTGGTTTTAAATTATTCCACCCGTACATGCGGCCGACTTCTTCAGCAATATCAGCCGGAATTTTTACATCCTGCCGCCATGAAGGAATAGTAATCTTTAGCTCATCTTTATTGGCAGCTACTTTAAAATGTAAGCTCTCTAAATTTTGCTTAACCTCATTAATAGTAAACTTCCGGCCGATTAAGCTGCTTATATAATTTAAATCTGTTTTAATAATTGTTGGTTTAACTTCTTTATGTGCAGGCACAATGATAATACCTTTGGCTACTTCGCCACTAGAGATCTCTGATATTAACTGAGCAGCCCGATCTGAGGCCCATTCTGGCAAGTCCCACCAAATGCCCTTTTCAAAACGCGTACTGGCTTCTGTAACTATGCCTAAACGCTGTCTGGTCTGGCGAATAGATAATGGCTTGAAAATCGCGGATTCAATTACTACATCTTTAGTAGCCTTAGTAATCTCAGAATTGACACCACCCATAACACCGGCAATAGCAATCGGCTCTTTACTGTCAGCAATCATTAAATCCTTAGCTGACAAATGCCGTTCTTCTTTATCTAAAGTAACGAACTTCATAGCCTGCCCTGCCTTACGCACCACTACCTTTTGACCGCCTATTTTGGCCAGATCAAAAGCATGCAAAGGCTGGCCGCGCTCCAGCATGACGTAATTAGTAATATCCACAATGTTATTTATTGGTTTAACACCGCAAACTCGCAAACGAGACTGCATCCACATGGGAGAGGGCCTAACTTTAACGTTTTTAACAACACGCGCAGTATATTTTGGACATAAGTCACTATCCTGCACGTGCACTGATATTTGTTTTCTAATATCCAGCTTACTTTCTTTTAAAGTAACTTTTTTATCAATAAACTTCTGTCCTGATAAAGCAGCAAATTCCGCAGCTAATCCAATAATCGAAAATCCGTCCGCACGATTTGGTGAAACCGAAATGTCCAGAACAATATCGTCTAAACCTAAAACCTTGTTTAATTTTTGTCCAATGCGTGCTTCCTTATCTAAAATTAAAATACCGGCATGGTCCTCGCCTAGGCCAAGTTCGTCTTCAGCACACAGCATGCCTTCCGAATCAACGCCTCTGATGCGGCGCCGTTCAATCTTCAGTCCGTTAGGCAGTTTAATTCCTGCCAAGGCAACAGGCACCTTGTGTCCGGGCTTAATATTGCGGGCGCCGCACACAATGTTTAATAATTCCTTGCGCCCAACATCAACTTTGCAGACAACCAGCTTGTCCGCTTCGGCATGGGAAACAATTGTTTTTATCTGACCGACGATTATATTTTCCAAATCCTTTCCCTTATACTCAATCTTGTCCACCTCAAACCCACCCAGCGTTAAAACTTCCGCCACTTGTTCGGGCGTTTGTTTAAACCTTACAAAATCTTTTAGCCAATTAAGGGATAAGTACATAGTTAGTAATTATTTTAAATACTTTCTTCTCTTTTCCAATATTCCGAGCAATAAGATAAAAGACAAGCGTAAAAGTCAAGTGAATCGGAATATAAAATATTAACCAAAAAGCATTATCAATAGTAAATATCGTCCATAAAAGCGTCACCACACTAAGTATTGAAATAAAATAACAGGTATTTTTAAAAACCTTATTGAATGTGCTAATTTCCTTTTTTTCTTGTTCCATATTAAAAATTAATTACTTTACGAATTTTTACTTCTTACGTCGCTTTATTTATTATGTTCCGAGCGTGGCCCTCTGTGGCCGCGCTCGCCATTTAACTGGCAGTCGCAGGCACAGAGGCCTGCTCCTGGGGGAATAAAACGGCGACGCATTTTTAAAACTGTTCTAAAAACCTTGAATCCCCGCTATACGAAAAACGAATATCATTAATGCTGTGATACAGCATCATCAGACGATCAATACCCAGACCAAAAGCAAAACCAGAATACTTGGCAGGATCAACGCCCATATTTTTTAACACTGTTGGGTGAACCATACCCGAACCCAGCATTTCCAGCCAACCTCTCTGCTTACAGACAGAACAACCGCTCCCCCCGCAAATCAAACACTGCATATCAACATCCAAGCCCGGCTCAACAAACGGATAATACTCTGGCCGAACGCGGATTTTGACATTCTGCCCAAACACTTGTTTTAAAAATGATTCCAAAGTGGAAATTAAATTCGCCACGGTAATACACTTATCAATAACCAACCCTTCACACTGGTAAAAGTTTGTTTCATGTCCGGCGTCCGTGGCTTCATTGCGGAACACGCGCCCCGGCGCTATTAAACGCACGGGCGGTTTTGATTTTTTCATGGCGCGCAGTTGAACCGGTGATGTATGGGTGCGCATCAGCAACCCGCCCTCTACATAAAATGTATCCCAGGCATCACGCGCCGGATGGTTCTTGGGAATATTTAACAAATCAAAATTAAATTTTTGTGTTTCAACCTCCGGACCTTCAACTACTTCAAACCCCATGGACATAAAAATATCCTGTACTTTATTTAAAAACTGAGTGATGGGATGAAGATGGCCCAGGCCAAAATCACGGCCTGGCCAGGTAGCCTCAATGGCTGACATGGCTAATTTAGGCCCTTGCACAAGCTGTGTTTTTTTAAGCTCCAAGGATTGAATAATACCCTGCTTTGTTTCATTAGCTAAACTACCCATAGCCGGTCTGTCAATTTTAGGCACATCTTTTAATTGCTTTAATACGCTGGTAAGCTTGCCTTTTCTGCCTAAATAATTAATTTCAAAATCCTTAAGCTGCTCAGGTTGCTTGATTTGTTCCAACTCTGTTAAGGCTTGTTTTTTTAGTTGTTCTAATTCATCGCGCATATTAATGACGTACTACCCTTCTTGATAAAAAGAAAAATTCCAGCAGCACTAAAAGTATAATAATCAATAAGACGGTCCACCACCTTAAAAAATTAGCCCCTTTTAGCATTAAGACACCTGTTAATAATACTGAAAACCATAAGGCTTGCCTGGTAGAAATGCCTAAATGCCTGAAAATGACTTTTTCCTTGGCAAACCACACGCGTCCAAAAAATCCGATCAAAGAAAATGAGCCAACTAAGGCAAAAATTAAACTGCAGTAAAACAGGAAAAAACCTACAAAACCCGCTTCGTTAGGATTTATGTAAAAAAGTACTACCAGCCAGGCTAACCAGCAAATTATTGTGGCTGAAGATACAATTATTAAATATTGCTTTAAAGACATTATATATAGGTAATTATTAAAAAAAGTAGGCCTAAACCTACTCGAATTTTAACATATTTTTACTCCTTTGACAAGAAAACTGTGGATGATATTTTCTTGCTAATATTAGCCAAATTTTTACACTAAAAATCTTATTCTTTCAACAATATTTTCACCCACTTTTTTTTCTAATCTTTCCAGTATCTCCCGTTCATACAATTTAATTTCCTGACCCACAACTGAGCTTAAAACAGCCACGGTCAAAGTCTTATTTTTCACGTACATGGCTTTAACTCTTTTTACTAATTTAGGGTCTAAAATATCCTGTATTATCTTATTAAATTCATTACAAACAACCGCCGCCCCTACTTGTTCAGAAACCCCGGCTTTATTAATGCTTTTTTGCAATAAATCCTTTAATGGTATGGCCATATAGCTTTTTTTTATGTCACCCTGACCCTGAACAAAGTGAAGGGGAAGAGTCTCCTCCACTTTCAGCGGAGGGGACTCTTCGCATTCGCTCAGAGTGACAAGTTATTATATCACGCCCATCTACTTCTGCACCCAGCCGAAATCAAACATATTACCCAACACACTTGTGCAATAGGTCGGGCAGGGTGGGCAATATGTGCTGTCGTCTGGACAAGGCGCACAGGCAGCTGGTTCACAAACCAACGGAATGAATAAAAGTACCACCAGCACAATAATCACAATTAACAGCCAAAACCACCAACGTTTAAAAACATTAATTTTAGTTTGAATTGGTTGTTGTGGTGCTTGATCCATAATACTCATTTTAGTCATGCTGAACTCCCGTTCTCCGTAGCAGTAGTCTGCTACTGCGAAGGATGAATGTTTCAGCATCTAATTATTCGAGACTTTGAAATGATCCCGACATGCGTCAGGTCTTCGATTCAGAGTGACAAGCTCCTTTACCCTCTCCATCTGTCCTCGCAAATATCTTTAAAATCACAAGAATTGCACCAAAAACCCGGACTAGCCTTAAAATCACTGGCACGAATATTTTCAATTACTTTCAAGAGTTTAGTTTTTATCTTATCTAAATCCTTTTCTTCCGGCGCAAATGAAATTTTCTTATTGGCTTCAATATAATAATAGGACAGTAAAACTGGTTTTACTTTTAAAATATCTTTGGCCGCCAGAGTATAAATTAACAGCTGCTCCTTGTCATTGGGTGATAACTTCCCGTTCTTTGGCCATTTTCCGGTTTTATAATCAATGATCTCTGCTTCCTGCCCAGTGCCTACTTTATCTATTCTATCAATTACTCCCTTAAATGTATACTTGCCCAGCTTAATGTTAAACATTTTTTCTAAATGCAAAGGGGTCGGAAATTCACCCTGGTGAGAATCATAAAATTCTTTTAAGGCACTTTTACCCTTGGCAAAATACTCTTCCATATGCTCTTTGGAAATATACCAGTCATCCAGCCACTGCTCTTCATATATTTTCTGTAATTCATCCCATGAAGCTTTTTGCTTATCCTTATCTTTACTAACCTTCTTACTTGCACCAAATAAATCCTCCTGCTGGATGCTTGATCGCTCTGTAATTAGTTTGAAAAAATGAAACAGCGTGTTATGGATTGACTTACCAAAGCTAAAAGTAAACCGTCCTTCAACCGGCACGCGGTATATATGGGCATACTTAAACTGCTTAGGACAGGTAGTAAAAGCACGCACCTGGGTGTAGCTGGCTTTGTCCGGGATAGCTTGCTGTAAAAACTTTAATTCTTTAATTTCCTGCTGCTCCTTAGCTGGCGATCTTAGCCTGTCTGCCGTGTCTAATTCCTCTGTGCCTTTTTTACGCTCAAATCCGAGTTCAATCAAAAACCGTGACGGCTTTTTTGCCCGAGTACCGCCATAATCATCCGCACTGGTGAAAAATAAGCCTTCCCTGGCCCGAGTCATACCTACATAGAATAACCGCCGCTCTTCCTGCAAATGGATATCCCCCTCAGGGATAATCTCCTTAATCAGTTTATCCGGCAGTTCAATCGGCTCGCGGCGTTCAATCGTTGGGAACCTTTTATCAACCAGGCTGATTAAAAATACATAAGGAAATTCTAAACCCTTAGCACCGTGGATAGTCATAATTTTTACAGCTTCCGGACCCTCTTCCATAGGCTGGCGCAATGAACCATACTCACCTGCTTCGCGGGCCTGTTCAAATTTAATCAGGAAATTTTTTACTGACTTATCTTCGTTAACTGCTTCAAACTGCTCAATCTCCTTGAAAAATTGATTTAAATGAATCACCTTTTCCATGTTCTCCGGCCTATCATCCTTGGTTATATATTTTAAATAACCCGAGTCTTTCATGAACTGCAAGCCTACCTGCATCACGCTTTTATGTCTGGCAATTACTGTATGTTTCTGGATCATGGTAATTATTTTATCAATAGCTAAATGAAACTTCGGCGTGAGGTTAGTAATAATCCTAGATTTTTGCGACGCTTCATATAAAGAAATATTTTTACGCCGCGCATAAACAGATAAAGCCATTAATCCTTGCACGCTCTGGGCATTCAAATTCCACTGCGGTAAATTCAATACACGCCACATGGCTGCATTTTCGTGGTAATTATCCAGCATCTTGAAGTACGACACTACATCCAGAATCTCTGTCTGGGAATATAATCCCTTGGAAGCTAAAAACTGATGCGGTATATCAAAACGCGATAAGGAATTAATAAACTCCTGCGCATAGGCATTAGCCCGCACCAGAATGGCAAAGTCACTCCATAACAATTTTTTTCCGCCAGAGGCGGATCCGCCTTTGGCGGAATTCTTAAGCTCAATAATCTGCTTAGTCACACCCGAGGCTTCTTCAAAATGTGATTTATAATGCAGATGATTAATAATACCTGTTTGACCCACCTGGGACTTCAATTCCTTGCTTATTTTAGTTTTCAGTGGCGCTCCCTTGGGATCAATTTTTCCTTTTGATAACTGGTATTCCAAACGATTAGGATCATTCTGCTTGATAAACTTATAGGCCAAATCTAGAATGTTTTGCTTAGTGCGGTAATTATCGGTTAGCACAATTTCCTGGGACTTGGGAAAATCCTTTTTAAATTCTAGAATATTTGAAATTGCTGCTCCGCGGAATTTATAAATTGATTGATCATCATCCCCCACTACTGTTAAGTTATTTTTGGGCTTAGCTAGCATTTTAATCAATTCATACTGGGCGTAATTAGTGTCCTGAAACTCATCAACTAAAATATATCTAAACTGCTCTTGGTATTTTTTTAATATTTTAGGCCGGGTTTTAAATAACTTAATGGTGTATAAAATAAGGTCGCCAAAATCAAGCGCACTATTATCTAACAGCATTTGCTGATACACATGATAAGCGTTGGCTACCTCCATGACACGTTGGTCTTCTGAAACTTCTTCGTCATCTTCACCCTTTTTCTTTACAAATTCTTCCTGATCCCGGTCCAGCTTCAAACTCTTGGCATATTCCAAATACTCATCCGGTAAAATATTCTCGTCTTTGGCCCGGGAAAAATGCTTGACCAAGGCTTGGATAAACTTGGTGGGATTTCCCAGGGGCCGGTAATAATCTAGCTCAAATGCGTCAAAATTCTGACGGATAAGCAAAGCCTGGTCTGTAGTGTTTAATAATTTAAAATCAGGCGGTAAACCAATTTCCAGCGCATTATCCTTCAAAATACGATCGCAAAATGAATGAAACGTGGATATCCACAAATCCACGTAGCCGTATGGCAAAAGAACGTCGACACGCTCTTCCATTTCCGAAGCGGCTTTTTCTGTAAAAGTTAAGGCCAAAATATTGTCCGTGCCTACTTTTTGATCTTTAATAAGCCAGGCTAAGCGTTGGGTAATAACCGTAGTCTTGCCGGTACCAGCGCCGGCCACGATTAACAAAGGCCCTTCTTCAAACTGAACGGCCTTTTTTTGCGCAGGATTAAGGTTACTGAAAATGTCCATGTCTGTATTTTAGCAAAAAATAGGTAATAAAAAAAGGCTGGATTGTAGGTTCCAGCCTCTATGGTAGATACCATTATCGGCAAAGATCAGTTGACAACCTCGTGCCGCGGATCAGGTTCCTCCATTAAATCGGGGAACTCGGCCAGACCGAGGAAATCAAAGTCATAGAAATCCCGGGACACAAACTGATCACCGTTATATACGGCCTTAAAGAGGTTCACATAGTGGCAAGTGTAAACAGAGTCCTCGTGGAGTTTTTTCCAAAGTTCCTCCCGTTCAATGACGAATCCGCCGTGCTGGCACTCAAACACAATAGAATGCTTCTCTTTCGTACTTACCGAGGTAACCGCGATCCCCAGACCGCCTTCGCCAGTCAAATCAAGCGTCGGACCCACGCCGGTCCCATGAATCGAAGGAGTGAAGATAAGATCGCGTACCCTGACCTCTTCGGTGAATATTTCGGAACGTTCCATGACCGTCCTTTCACAGCCAGCCATCAGTATAAGAGACAGCACCATCAGAATAATAAATACATTCCTCAACATAGCATCCTCCAGAATGTGAAAGGTTCATTATACAAACATTGCCTTATTTTCATTTTAAAAAGCAATAAGACAGTATAGCAAAACCACTAGTTTTGTCAAGAACGCCTGGCCCCTCTTTGTTACTCTTTGCCGGAGTACTGACGAATGTCAGGATCTATTCAGAGTCTCAATCAATTAACCTCCCCTTTCCACCCATACTTTTAAAGTAACCGCGAAATTCACCCCTCCTTGCCAAGGAGGGGAAAGAGCGTGGCTGTAAATAAAAAAATCAGGGCATTCAGAGGGGAGGTGAGAAGGGCCAGGCAGGATTAAAATTAATAAAATCGCCTACCCCTTCTTAAAACTCAATGAAATAGAATTAACGCAATGCCGCGTATTTTTGTCAGTATGTTTCTCGCCCTCAAAAACATGCCCCAGATGCCCCTCGCAGTTATTACAAACAATCTCAGTCCGTCGGCCGTCAGCATCAGGAACTCGTTTAACAGCACCTGGTATTTCATCGTCAAAACTTGGCCAGCCGCACCCAGAATCAAATTTATCATCCGATTGGTAAAGTTTCGCATTGCAGCGCTTGCAAACATAGACACCAGACTCGGCATGTTTATCATATTTGCCAGAAAACGGCGCTTCCGTGCTTTTATGCACAATCACCTGCTCCTCTTCAAAAGTTAATTTGTTGTATGCTTTTTTCATAGCGATATTAATACTATACCAACTAAGTATTATCGGTCAAATCGAGGATTTTGATCTGTTTTTTTCGTATAATGCCGCGTCCTATACCCTGAAATGAATTCAGGGTGACAAGATTGTTTGCTTATTTGTCATCCTGAACTTGTTTCAGGATATAATGAGTTAAAATGCGTGACAGTGTGCAAGACGCGGCCACAGCCTGATGAATCAACACTACCCTCCATACTCTTTTGGAATAATATCCGGATCTTCCAGTAATTCAACCCTATCGTCAATAACTAAGAGCGCCTGCTGGTCTGTTAATAGTTTAACTGGAAGTTCTGCCTTGTCCATAGCAGGTTTAATATTTTTAATAATCTCCGGCGTACAATGCGCCACAATTAAAAAAGATACTAAATTCAGGGCTGTAAAATCAGTCACCCCGTGATGATCAAATTTTTCCGGTTTTTTCCAGGTAGCCATCTCAATAGTCGGACAAACAATATACGCTCCAGCGCTAGAACCGCAATACACGCTTCCTCTATCCAAAAACTCATTTAACGATTCTGCAAACCCGCTCTCGCGAATACTTTTTAACAAATAAAAAGCATTGCCGCCAAGCATGTTAATGGCGTCTTTGTTTTTTAAAATCTTCCGTAATTCATCCGGCGTCTTACTATCCAAATCCACTTCTTCCACATCCCAACCTAATTCTTTCATTCGTTTCCTGTGTCTGTCTAGATATGTTACATCCGGTACGCTTTTACTGGCTGTAATTATAAAAGCCCATTTTAATTCATTCCGTGGTTTATCAAATATTTCGTATTTACCATCAGTAATATAAGAGCCTTTGGATGATAAGAGGAGTTTTTTCATTAATTATTAACTATTATATTAATTTTTTCTCTTAGATTTATAACGCCAAATTGCTATACCAGCCCCTAAAAACAAAGATGGCAACCACCCATTAGAAATATCCAGCATTATAAAAACTGTACTACCACCAATCCAAATAAGCAAAAAAATTACGATTGCCTAAATTACTTTTTCTTTTTTCCTTCCATAATATTTTAAAATTTACTCATATTTTATCCTCTCTATACCTTACAATCATGCCTTGGTCATCCACCGATTCTCTGATTAATTTTATAGCCAACAAAAACTCCAACCAAACCACCAACAGTAGACAGAATGACTGACAAGAAGGAAAAAAAGCTATCATGCCAGAGTAACGGGATATAACCGCCGATAGTCCCGCCAATAAAAATAAAAATATATATAACAAATTTTGATCCCATAAATTAATGATAACATATAAATCGCCTATAGAAAATTTAAGTAATTATTCTATGTGAAGTATCTTACACTCCACTTCTTTATTCGCGAGCTTGATGGTAAACGTATCCCCTACTTTTTTTCCAATCAGGCTTTTGCCAAGAGGCGAGGTGTGAGATATTATACCCTTTTCCGGATCAGTTTCCGTTGAACCAAGAATTAAATATTTTTTTTGCTCTCCAGCTATTACTATAGTCACATGGTGTCCAATTTGAATTAGGTCAGTATGACTACCAGGCTTGATCACTATGGCCTTTTTTACTGCGTCTTCCAGCTGGAGCATGCGTTCATTAATGCCCCGCAAGCGTCCCTTGGCAATTTGGTAAGCTGCATTCTCAGAAAAATCCCCCATCTCAGCTAAACGCTTCACCTCTGAAATTGCTCTAGGTTGGTGAATGCGCTTAAGCCTGCCCAATTCTTCTTTAAACTCCTGCAACTTTCCTTTTGTTATATGCCGATCCGGTTTGGCATGGGTATACTGGCCTGATTTTCGTATGGGAACTCTCATAAATTTTTTTGAGCTAAGTGGACATATTCAATCAATAAAATCATTTTAATTCACATCGTCCCACGAACCACTGCCACCTGATGCCGCCCAACTGCTGCCATTAAGGCTAACCAACGTGATCATACTACCAATGTCATTACCTCTCACGGCGTCTCCGCTATTGTTTGTACCGGCCAGTATCTGATCGCCGTTGCGGGGATTGATATCCAAGTTTTGTGCAGCAACCACTGCAAAAGTAAAATGTGCTCCTATGACCGAAGAGGCATCTGGCAAATTCCAGATCCCGCCGCTTGTGGCACCTGCATTTGTCTGGATCGTCCCTACTTCACTTATGGTCAGGGTTTTACCATTAGAATCATTGGTGACAACACTGAGCATGCCGCTTTGCGTTGTTGTGCCATCGCCGGTTATTGCTCCGCCGGCCTCCTGTTTCACATCAAGCTGTGTTTGGATGCCTGAAGTCACACCGTTGAGAAAACCAAATTCAGTATTGCCAACAGTACCGGCCCCAACCAAAGTTGCAGCGATCCCCGAATCAAGCTTATCTGCATCAACCAAACCATTAGCTGCAGCATCGTAGGTTGACATAAGCATATAATTATCAAGATCAGATTGACTAATAGTGATAATACCATTTATAGCATCCAGCACATTAGTTGAACCAACAGTGAGTGAACCCTCTACTTCCATGTTGTCATTAACAATTAAAGATAATGAGTCAGTCGTACCAGCCGTGGCTCCGCGATAAATCCTGCCGTCTATGCGGACGTTGTCGCCAAAGGTCACTGGATTATTAGCCCCATCGTCACCTGTAGTTTCATTAACGATTGTCCCGTTAAAATAAGTTACACCTCCGGCTCCCTGCTGGCCGACTTTTAGTGAATTAACTTGCAGTGCGTCATCAATAATCTGTGCGGCACTGGCAATCTGCGCACTAACAAAAATAGCAATAGCCAGGCCTAGAACAAAGGCTAATTTTTTCATATATTTTTCTTATTAATAATTTTTACTTCTTCTTACCCGCTTTCTTGGCTGTCTTTTTTCCAGCAACTGGCTTTTTCGGCGCAGCTTTGGAATCAGTTCCTTGTTTTGGATACCCTTTCTTAACCGCTCCCGGGTCCAGCAAACTCAATACCCTGTCTATCTTGCTGCTCAAGGATTCTAATTTCTGAAATACCTGATCATTGCCGCCCCCGCGCCTGTCTCTGTCGCTAAACCTGTCTCTGCCGCCACGCCTGTCTCCATGGCCTGATTTCTTTTCAAAACAATTATTGCAGAAAACCGGCTTGCCGCTGGTTGGCCGAAACGGAACTTCACACTTATTGCCGCACTTATCGCAGGTAGCCTGAAACATTGGGCGATCACCTGGCCTGCCATGGCGGTCATCTGACCTGTTATTTCGTCTATTTCCCTTTTGGCCGAAACAGTCTCTGCATAAAACCGGCTTGCCGCCTGAGGGCTGAAACGGAACTTCACAATTCTGATCGCATTCGCTGCAAACCGCCTGAAACATTTGTTTTCTATTATCCATATTTTTTAAAATAGTTAATCAATTATGTAACTATCATCTCACCTTTTAAGTTAAAAATCAACTCCACACACCAATTTCATTGGTGTGGGAGCAAAATCTCTATTCTCTAACCTTTTTAGCCAAAAAATTATTAAAAAAATTACCTGCCAATCGGATAAACCATTTGGCAGGTATGAAGCGACGAAGCGCGCTTATTCACAATCCAATTCGCGCTCAATCTTATAAGGCGGCGGCAGGAGAACCGGGGTTACTTGTATTTTGCCCCGATGTTCTTGGCCGTCCTTCGTGTTCCATCTAACAGTACAATAAAGCAGAAAATCAGTGGACTTTATTAAACCACCGACTAATATCGGTACTGAACCTTCTGCAGGCGGGAACTGTTCCCAGCTATCTCCAGCAACCACGTCATAGCCAACCATTGCATGATGTAAACCATTAACGATGACACGCACCGGACGCGGCTTTTCTTCAATATACAATCGCTCTTCTTTAGGCTTCTCCATGATTTTCCTCCAATCTTTCATATTATAATGAGCTTATTAATTAAAAAATATTATCACAGTGTAAAATATTAGTCAATATGCAAAAACTGCCAAAACAGGACAGGCTCTCTAGGTAATAGCTATTGGTGTGGGGGGTAAAAAAAAGTCCCCGCTACCCAGCAGGGACCCGGCAAGTCAAAATTGAAAGCAACGTTTTATGCCCTCCGGTGTTCGAAACGCTTACCAACAAAATAGAAAATGATCGCTACGATCGTGACCATGATCGTCATCAGGCCGAAGTAATTGCCCGGCGCCATGACAGTATACGCTCTCGCGAACAAACCGGCCAGGATGTCACCAATAAACACAGTGAAAAGGAAAACCCCCATGATGAACGATTTCATCCGCGGGGGCGCTTCCTCAAAGGCGAGCTGCAGCCCGATAACAGAAATGCAAAGTTCTGCCGCGGTAACCATGATGTAGGCAGCAACTTCCCACATGATCGAAATCTTGCTGGCAACCGCAACATAGCCGGCCACTGACATGAGGCCCATGCATGAAATCGTGAGAATAAAACCGATCAGCATTTTTTTGGGTGATGACAGCTTGTGATCTTCATCACGGTCTGTTTTTTTCCAAAGCCAGGTGAAAAACGGCGTCATCAGGATGATCAAAATGGGATTTATGCCCTGAATCGCGTCCGGGGGAATGTGGCCGATGAACGTATCGAGTACCAGGTAGTCACGCGCGAACAGAGTCCAAGTAGAGTAGGACTGGTCAAAGATCGACCAAAAGAAAGTAATGAGAATAAAAATTCCGGACAAACGCCCCAGCACCGCTCGCTCTTCACGACACTCGGCCTCTGTTTTCACTTTCCGCTGCAGCTTGCGCACATCCTCTATGGGATAGTGCCTCTTACCGAGATAAAAAATCCCGAGTGAAACCACCATCAAAATGGTAGGCGCCATAAAAGCAATGCCGTAACCGTAGTGATCGCGTATAAACGGCAGGGTCATCATGGTCGAAGCCGCGCCGATGTTGATCGACATGTAAAACAGGGAAAAAGCCCGTGACATAAGGTGCGACTTTCCCTCTTGCTCGTACATAAGACCCATGAGCGTGGTGATGTTCGGCTTAATTGCCCCTGATCCGCCGGCCAATAGCGCCAGCGCCACATACAGTCCCAGTTCGGCTGTGAATGTCCCCAGAACAAAATGTCCGCAGATATAGGGAATGGCAAAGTAGATGACGGTCCTGAACTTCCCCAGCCACCGATCTGCGATAATACCGCCAATGATCGGCAGGATATAACAGGCAGCAGTAAAAAATGACGCAATGGTGGCGCTGTTCGCATCGGAATACCCAAGCTTCTCAATCATATACATGACCAACAAAGCTTTCATTCCGTAGAAGCTCGCGCGTTCTGCCAGTTCACCCCAGAAGATGAACTTAAAACCCTTTGGGTGATGGTTATCACCGGTGTGTGCCGTTAAATGCATCAAAAACCTCCTATTTTCGATATTTAATTGTCAATGACCGATAATTCCAAAGTACTTTAACTTACAAAAAATCCTATTAATTGTCAAATCAAAAATCAATCCCTCTCCACAAGGCGGGAAATACAAAATTCAAATATCAAAACTCGAAATAAGCACAAATTTCAAAATTATAATGTTCAAAACGGTTTTGAATTTTGAAATTAACTATTGAAATTTATTTAAAATTTCGAAACTCGTGCTTCGTGCTTATTAAAACTATTGGTGTGGGGGCTATTTCTTCTTCTTACCCGCTTTCTTGACTGGCTTTTTTTTAGCAGCTGGCTTTTTTGGTGCAGATTTAGAAGCGGTTTCTTGTTTTGGATATCCTTTTTTGGCCGCTCCGGGATCTAACAAACTTAATACTCTATCTAGCTTGCTGCTTAAAGCACTTAATTGCTGAACTATCTGATCATTGCCGCCGCCGCCCTGCCTTTCTCTGCCACCGTGCCTTTCACGACCTCCGTGTCTTTCCCGGCCCCTGTCTCCATGGCCGGATTTTTTGCTAAAACAGTTATTGCAGAATATAGGCTTGCCCCCTGTGGGTCGAAACGGCACTTCGCATGGCTGGCCGCACTTATCGCAGGTGGCCTGAAACATCTGGCGGTCTCCTGATCTGCTATGACGGTCATCTGACCTATTATGATGCCTATTTCCCTTTTGACCAAAACAGTCTCTGCACAAAACCGGCTTGCCACTGGTAGGCTGAAATGGTACTTCGCATTGATTACCGCACTTATCGCAAGTAGCTTGAAACATTTGTTTATGATTTCCCATATTTTTATAATAGTTAATTAATAAATTGTTTATACTCCTATTCTCTCACTTTATTAGCAAAAAATCAATCTATTTAATACTTAAGGCTTGACAAAAAATAAGCATTATGATATTTTACGTTGATATTGTATAGAGGATACAATACGCTTTTTCATAACACCAAAAACCTGTTTCTCAAGGAGGATTCGAATGTGCATTTTTTGTGGTGACCCGAACTGCAAGGCAGACGAAGGATTAGGTGATTTACTGAGCTCGATGATCCCCATGGCTCTGATAAGTGGTAGAATCCCGTTCGGAATGATGGGAGATTCGACCAGGATCGTCGTCGGTAGGGACGGCACGATGAAGCGGGTGCGTGATTACATCGACACCGAGTACAGGCCGCTGAATGAAATTGACGGATTGCCGGAATCGGCCATCAAGACCGTTACTGATTTCTTTTCCCTCGGCAAGCAGATCGACGATAACGCCGAAGCGGCTGCGTTTCTGCAGCAGGAGGCGAATCGGATCGAGGAGATGGTCCGTCGGCACCGTATTGATCTCCGGTTCAATATCTCGCAGGCACTTCCCCCGGAACAACACAACCTGTTCGGCCGAACTGATCTGAAACTCCAGGGTGATGATTCGGGACCGATCACGGTGGTATGCCCCGGATACGATGACGGCGGATTCCAGATCGATGAAACCATCGGCCGATCCCTGCTGACCGAGCAGAACGAACTTGATCACCTCGACATCCAGGTGGATGGGATGCGGGAACACGCCGAGGAACTCGAGCGCGAGGCTCGGTCGCTTCCCGATCTGCTCGAACTGAAGCGGATACTGGTCCTCGAGGCTATGCAAAATCATTTCGAATCGGCCTTCGGGGACGATAATAATGTGCTTGACCTGGGAATCGGCATGACTCCGGAGGGTGAGATCGAGGCCGCCATCACTCGCCATCGCCACGAGGAGACTGACGATGTGCCCGAAGCTGAGCGGAACCTGTTCAAGGCCATATTCAAGCTCGAGGAATCCCGCGGTCGCAAGCTGAAACTGTTCGACGGTCTCCGTAAATTCCTGGGCATGGGACCGAAGATGCCGGAGATTACGGAACAGCCGGCCGCAGAAACGCCGGCCGAGGAACAGCCCACCACGTAACCGTGATACGTCAGCTCTTTAGACAAATCGACACCGGGACAATCAAAAGATTGTGCCGGTGTTTTTTTATAAAAAATACGAAAAAATGGTGCCCTTGCTAAAAGTAAAACCAATAATTATTTTAACTTATTCAAGACATCCCCCAACGCATCTATTTCCCGGCCATAGGCTGCCCAGTCACCGCGCTGCTGGGCCTCCAAGGCTGCTTGGTAATGGGTATTGGCCTGTGATACTAAATCTTCTGATGTTTCTACTGATGTTTCTTCTGGGGAATCTATTGGCTCCGGTGCCGTATCAATAGCACCGCTGAAAATAATATTTAACGCCTGATCAAGAGTTTCCGCCATGGCGATCTGGTTTTCATAGGCCACAATAACGCGCTTTAGCTCCGGGATCTTGCCGCCTGAAGCTCTTAAATAGAGCGGCTGGACATAGATTAATGATTTCTCAATGGGGATAACTAATAAATTACCATAGTTTACTTCGGACCCACGCTGGTCCCAAAGAGATATTTGCCCGGAGATATCAGCGTCCTGATTTATTCTATTAACGATTTGCTTCGGGCCAAAAATTAACTTTTGTTTGGGAAAGCTGTAAACAACCAATTCACCATAATGATCGCCATCCGATCGAGCTACCATCCAGGCGGCTAAGTTGTCTTTGTTGCGTGGAGTATAGGGCAGCATCAAAATAAACTCTTCCTGCTCTTCTTCCGGCAGTTTCATGATCATATGGCGCATCATAGGATCGGCACGCTCAGCGCTGATTTGAGGCACTTCCCACTTGTCTTCCTTGTTATAAAAAATCTGAGGTTGTTCCATGTGATAAGTAGAAAAAATTGATGTCTGATACTTAAAAATATCTTCTGGATAGCGAATATGTGCCCTTAGATCCTCTGGCATATCACTCAATGGAACAAAAGTATCTGGAAAGATTTTAGCATATGTCTGGATTATTGGATCCTGCTCATTGGCTATATAAAACTGCATCTGACCACTATAAGCGTC